>Ga0123355_10010425_pt1 | contig 14244 bp, 9 predicted proteins | sample TergutEmb28metaG_3_FD_89872 | JGI IMG/M metagenome (GOLD analysis project Ga0123355, IMG submission 89872) | Embiratermes neotenicus P1 segment gut microbial communities from Petit-Saut dam, French Guiana - Emb289 P1 | ecosystem: Host-associated > Arthropoda: Insects > Digestive system > Gut ...
GAACACCTCCTCCGTGCATTCCTTTTCAGACGATGCTTTCCTGAGTTTCGTTTCCTGGGGCTAGATCTGTGCATACTGAGTAAGAGAGGTCAGAGGGTAAGTCGTGTAGTGCATCTGTTCAGAACAGTGAAAAGTCATTACGTTCAAATGACGAAGCTCGTTGTGTACCGTAGGCCTGTGTACCTGCCAGGTAAATACAACTGCTGACCCTCTCATCTCAAGCGACATTGAATAAACTGCAGTAGACACAATGGCATTAGATACCAACGAGCTGACACACTGCAGTAAAGTCACGTCCAGCGTGAGAGATACGCTCCTCTGAAACGTCGCCAGCAGGGAATCCTTATTGAACCAAATTAATATTATTATATATAATTAATGGGGTATGGGTACGTCGCAGTGAAAAGTCTAAGTAAATGAACAGAAGATTTATAAATAATTTAATTACATGTATTTATGAAAATGCAGTTTGGTAGACGAAAAGTGGGATTGAAGACGCGGGAAGAACCATTGACGAGATGACAGTAGAGCTCAAATGTTCACCGTCACATATTATGAATAAAACATAAAAGTCTGTTATGCAGTGTCCGTCCTACTTAAAGCGGGACCCATTCCCAGAATCGAAACACCCGATCACAAAGTGCAAATTAGCCATCTATATTATACAGGGTGTTCTCTTGTAGTGGCGGGACTATTCGCAATTAAGCTGATGGGAACGTTGCTGCATAGCGACTGTGGTATTTAGCATTGCTCAATCCCGTTCAAAAAACGCAATATATAAATGCGTACATATATGATATTTAAACATTCTTTCGCTTTTTCAAAGTAATGATATTTTCCTTATCCTACTACTGCGTGTTGATAGAATTCGTTCAGAAAATACCATTTCGCTTTTGTTTTCGCTCAGATAAGCGAATCTGCTTTGGACGAACATTTGCTGTGCAAACCGTAACAAATCTGAACATTTCGCTCTGTGTAATTCAGGTTGTTGTCAGTTTATACTTTTGTTACCTTGAGCAGTTCCACCGAGAAGCTGTCGGTTGCGTCGGCGACTTCACTGCTAACCGCGGTGTTAGGGTCTTCAGCTCGTGAGATGCACAATGTGCCGAGTAGGAAGCACAGTGTTACTGCAACCAAAGATATGATGGACACATGAATTACTATCACATATTTTACGTCTGGCTTTTAAGCATGAAAGAAGCAAGTGAACAAAGAGCAATGCTGGAATGCAGTTCTTATTATTGTTTTTAATCGTGTAAGGCCCGGAGATCTCAACCAAAGCGGGCCCTGTCGGTATGAATTAAATTGACCCTAGAGGCCAAGGACGCCGGTAGGATTTTTGCGAGGTGGCCTGCATTGTCTGTATGAAAAGTGACCAGATTTTTTTAATGAACAATGCTGGATAAGACAGTTACACACTTTTAGTGTAATTAAAATGTATAATTAATGCCAGGATAAAATTTTACGAACAGTACGAAATTTAGTTCCGTTTTTGTAAATTTTTTATTGGTTGATTTGATAGAATATTAAACGTAGAAATTCCAAGCGGAACAAGTGCACAACACTGCACCTCCTGCTAACGCCCCTGCTAGGGGTGGTTATGCATGCAATCTTCAGACGACACCCTTTTACATTCTGTCACATCTATTTCTCTTTTTATTTCACAGTGTCCACCGATAAATTCCGGTATCGAATAAAAGTGTCAGTCTTATGCTCTATGATCTTTATAATGCGTACGTTTAGTGTTTCCTTCTTCACGGGCAAAGTGGCCATGGCGTGAGGCTGACCATTTACCTTCACGTAATCCAGAGATTAAGAATGAGTGGTGCTATACCTCCACTCCCGCTGTATGCCTTCATGGCGTGTGCAAGGGCAACTTTATGTTTTTCTTTCTCTACGTTTGTCTTGTTTGAGATCTATAAATCTGGATTCAAGTTTTATGGAATCCACCGGTTATAGTGAATGAACAAACAAAAATTAAGTTCGCCTTACAGCATTTAGTAGTATGACTCCCAGTTCGAAATTTCAGTGACATTCTTTCGGCATTTTGGGTAAGAAACGCACAGGTGGTTGGACGTAACTATCTCTACACGTGTCTTCTTTTCGTGTACTTTGTGCAACCGCTTCACCTAAGGTCCCGACAAATGTCGCACACCTCCAGTTTGCGACAGAGCCAGTCTGGGCTCAAAACCCAGACAGCCAACCCACCAAAGTTTATCCCTCCCATACTTAGTCCAAAGCAACAAAGGCCATAGTCTTTGGCACGATCAGTCAAGGCCCTCAGCCTGACTTCAAAATCGTCAGCGTAAACATATTCCCCTGTTAGAGTTTAGGTGTCTGTTACTGAGCCCAGCGATGCGCGCTAAAACAGGAATGGCTGACACTTTGGCTTGGCTTGGCATGGCTTGACTTTGTGAAACCCGTAAATTAACGGAATACTTGATTCGTAGTCGTTGCGGCACCAAAATGAAGAGGCAAACGAACGTGCGTGTTTAATACTCACCTGGCCACATCTTGCGGTGTCTTGTCATCTAATGCTCTGGTCTGAGCGGCGTGCAAATGTTTCACATATGCTGCTTGATGCATGGGTAATCCCGTGCGTCAGTAGTTGGCCTTGATTACCTTGCTCTCTTGGCGCGCGGTAACTCGTTAATGGTCATTGGTGATTTATTGTGAAATTCAAACAAACGACTTTTAAGGGGGAGGTGGGGGGAAGACGTGTTTTATGGCCCTCTGTTGCTTGTTTTACACCACCAAGTAGTAACTTTAGACATTTTGAAGAACCTGGCATTAGATGTAGCTGTGAATTTATAAAATATCGTCATTGTTTATGACAAATATGATTCTTGACATACATTCTGCAAAATGGAAAGATTCAAAATAGTATGAAAACGCGTCTGAAACGTAAGAACTTCACGATAGTTAACTGACATATTTATTTCCAACGTAGGATGATATTCACGCATCATTTTCAACTCTACGTTCGTGTCATGCTGTAGAGGCCAGTTGAAATGTGATGGCAGACGCGCAGAAACCAGATTTCGTCTTTCGGCGAAACGGACGAGTCCATTTAAATCGGCTGGAGGCGTCAGTTCAGTCGACTGCTGGCAGCCGAGGTGTGCGTATCAGCGGTAGTAATGCTGGATACACCATGTTCCGAGACAGTGTGAAGGGTACTGGCTATCCACTCCATTCGCCAGTTTCCCCTTCACTTCCCATCTCGTCCGTCACCGTGTGCCATCACATTTCAACTGGCCTCTACCACTATTGCGTATGTAGCTAGAAAGAACTCCAACACACGCGCGGGATAGAATGTACAAGGCTATAGCATGCACTCCATGATTATGTAATGTTCAATGCACTATTAACCTCACCGTCTACACAGAGCGACACAAGCTTAATATTCATCACGCACGGTTGCTCTAGGCCATGGGTCTCCAACCATCGGCCACGTTTATAAATTGTGTACGTACTATAAAAATTACGCAATAATTTAGGCAGTTAGGTGCACCACTTACTGTTATTTTTCCACGTGCAACCCGTGAACCAGCCCACACTAACAGTTGTGCTCATTTGTCATGCAAAGGTTGTAGTCGCATGCTCTAGGCTTTCATATTCATATGTTACAGATACAAATGAGCTTTACGTAAGGACCGTCGTAGCGGGTTCGGGTCCAGGTGAAAAATTTTTTTTCGGGCCCACTGGCAAGGGCGGACCGTTTAGGAAAAAAAGTAGGAAACCAAATTATATGTACGCAAGATGGCCAATGGCCGCAAGTGTCATCCAGGCGACAGAACTCAAGCTAATTTTACCTGATTCCATTTGGAAAGACAAAAACATGTTCAACATAGTCGGTTTCTGGAACCCCTTCCGGATGCAGAGCCCTGGTAATTTGTACTGGCTTCCTCCCCCTTGTTGACATTATTCACGTAGAGAAACAGATATACGTACACACACACACACACACACGAGCGAAGAGGTGGGTATACTCTTCATCCTGTTCCTGCACCACTTTCTACTGTTCTGCAAGTAGAAGGGTTAGTAATGGTGGAAGTAATCAAAATCTTATGTTGTTTATTCGTGGGAATGCTATGTCTGCTGCTTCTAGTATTAAAGGTACTAATCAGTTTCCAAACCCACCAATTAGAATTGATACAACGAAAATTGTAACGAAGGCGTGGGCTGTGACAACGACGTTACAGATTTGGTCGACTCCATTTAAGGATCCTGGTTGTCCCATTTCTTTTCGGATAAGTGGGATACATGTCGGACTGAGCTATCAAGATCGGAAATTGGTAACGGGTCAGAATACGGTATATTTTAGCATTGAAACCAGCCGCAGAGAGGTCTTGTCATTACTTCTTTCATTCTTTGTTTAACCACCTTCTACCAAACCACTGTGGGTGTGTGGTGTTATTGTTTCATGTGGCCACACAATGACACTCGGTAGGACTGTCCTGGACGAGTGATCGGTCGTAGCATAGGCCTCTATCTTCAACAACAAACAGCACTCACAAGAGACAAACGTCCATGCCGTCGGGAGAATTCGAATCCACAATCCCAGCAAGCGAGCGGCCACTGGTATAGTTATTATTCATATTATTTGAACTACTAATGTAATTGTTACTGCAGGGACATTTGTTTCAGGATGATGCACAAATCCGTGGATGCGTGGGTAGGGCCGCTCCACGGATGACCTTCCTCTGATTTGTGGGAAGCCCATATCCGTGCCCGAGAGGGACATTGGATTGGCGGCAGTGCTTGTGGTTGCAGAAGCGTTCAAAATTAGGAAAACTGTAAGTTATGGAGTCCGAAGAAAGTGAATCACAGGTAAGATGCATTGAAGCAATGAACATGCTGAGGCATGACTACTGAGAATATTAGCTGCTGTTAGCTGTTCTGATGTTACAAAGATATTTCCCAGCTGGAAAGCAGAAGGTATACATGGTGAAACAAGCCTGTGTTATCGTTTTATAAATGCTGGTTTTTGTATATGAATTCTGTATGGGAAAAATTCCCTCAAGGGTAAACTGTTTCGTCTAGGTCGGGTATAGCCTGTAGGTCATGGCGTGTGATGTTAATATTGTATGTAAAAGGATGACTAGTCGGGTATGAAGTGGGAAGTATGTGATTGACAGTGGTCATTGCCAGATTAAGATGGTATCTCTGCATTTGCCTGAAGCGACTGAGGAATGTCATGAAGCCCAAATCAGGATAGTTGGTGTCCAGGCCGAGATTGAAATCCCGATCTCTCGAACGTGAAGCAGGAGTGCAATGGGTATGAGTGTGACCTTGGTTAGAGGTTATTCGGTGCCTAAGAAGTATTATGTGATGTGTTCACAAGTGATGCTGTAAGCGCTTCTGATGTAAAGTATGCATGTAGCCACTCTGTGTATAGTACTGTATAGAACAGTGGAATGCAGCGTTTTTAGAATGTATTAAAAAATGTAATATTTTATTTAACACTGCTGCGGTATAGAATCTGTACTTGCAGTGTATGCCGTTACACACATTCACTGGTTGCTTGCATGCATTCCCATCACCACCACCACCTCTTTCATAAAGGTTTGTACTAGTGCTAAGTTCCTGTCATGTATGTGATTTTCTAAGTGATTATTTTCTAAAAAAATTTCTTGGCCTTAATTCTTTGTGGGTTTGTTGAAGCTTCATGCCCAGCTCCAGCTCATCTTAACCTTAGGGTCATCATTACCATAACAATGTGACCTTACTTGTATAAATTACTAAGTTTCTAGTTTCGCCTATTTTATCCCTCTTGAGGCTAAATAAATCAGGAATAGTATAGTTAGGTTTGGTTTGTTTTGTTTAGTATACATGTGGCACAAAAAAGTCACTGGAACCTCATTGTTTAACATGTTGGTTCTATAATGAAGTGACTTTTGCACCTCACTATATTGACATATGTAAAAGCCACTGCAATTGAATTAATTTTGAACCCATTAAGCAACCAACCATATCTAGCTTATGGACATACTTCAAATGAACATTATCAGTGTGTGCAGATTGATTATGGAACTGTGCATTATTGGTTTAGTTTTTTTCAGTTATCATAGTAATTTTTAATGTTTCTTTTTTCTGTGCATTGTATTAAGTGTGCATTGCTTTATGTTTTATGAATTATGTTCAGAAGGTAAGTTAATATACAGGCTGGTACAAAAGTTGCTTGACACTGAGTATTTAACACATTGCCTTTAGTGTGAAGTGACTTTTGCATCACCATGCATTGACATTTCTAAAAGCTACTGTAGATGAATTAACTTTGAATCCCTTAAGCAATCAGCCATGCTTTTGCTCATATGAACATACTTCAAATAAATGTGGTTGGTTCTTGTAGATTGATTAACAAACTGTGCAATACTGTTAATTGTTTTATGTTTAATTTTTTTCTCCACACATCAGTTTATGCATTGTATTTAGTGTGCGTTGCTTTGTATGTTTTATGAATTATGTTTAAAAGACAATTTACCCTCCTTGTTGGTAAATATGATACCGATATCCCCAGCTTACATGATTAGATTGTTTTCCCAAGAGTGGTTGTGGAACTCATTACTGCATAACAATAACTTCTATTACTGCTGTGGGTTCAGTGCCTTTTTCAATGCAAAGTATGCAGTTCAGTTCAGTGTAGTACCGGTCATTTACTTACTTTTGTAAATCTTGTTTTAATGTGTAATTAATTTTTTTATTCTTTAGACTTTAATAAACAAAACAAAGTAATATAAAGTAATTGAAATCACATGTAATCAAACTTAATGTAGTTAACAAGATGCTGTGTGTGTAGTACTTAAATAAATTCCATCAGGTGGATTCATCTATAGGATTTTGTTGATACATATTAATGTCTAGCCATATATTGAATCTCTGGCACTTATCAGTAACAAATTGTCTTACTTTTCCTCATGTGTTTTCATTGCTTCTAAAATCTCCATGTAATATTAATAGTGCAACTTTGTGGTGTTGCATTTATTTGTAGTCCATCATAGCAGTCCAGTCCATAACACTATAAAAAGTAATAGATATCCCTAAAGCATTTTTGTGTCATGGGTGATTACTTGGACTGTGAATAAGTACAGTAATGGTACTTTCTTAAATTTCAGACATCTGTTTATACAGAACCAACTGGAAATGAAGTTCTTGATGAATTTGGACTAAATGAGGTCTATGTCTACTTAACCGACAAACTTAAGAACCTTCGTGTTGTTGTAGATAAGTATCATTCCCTAGAAGACAATAATCCTGAAGACCCTATGACAGGGGATCCTCAACATCACCTGAAGTATAAAATGCAGCTTGTGAGCTGTTTGTCCCAACAATTACGTAGTTTGAATCCACAAGGTATGCCATACAAATTTTTGTTTGTACTGTACATGCTGTTGGAGGTTACAGTATTCAGAATTTCCATGTAAAGCATGCCACTTAGCAGACCTAGTCCAGACTGGGAACAGATGATATTATTGAAATTTAACTTGAAAAGGGGCATGAGACTGTAGAATGGGCATTGTACATTTCAATGACCATAAAATTCAATTAACAGTCAACTATTATCACATAAGCTCTAGCTTTCATTTTAGTATTTGGTATGGGACTGGGCAAACAGATTTCAGTATGAGACGTGGTCATCAGTGCCATGTATTTCACCTGCATGCATCAGCTTCCAACACAAGTGACCATATGAGCTATCTAAATATGTTCAAGGTATTAAATATATAAATATGAAAAACATTTTTTAATTATTAAAGAAAGACAAATTCGCAGTGGTTAAATTAATGAATCAAAGTATGCCAAGCATTTATTCGATCATATGCATGAGTGTGGAAATACAGACGACATTGTAAAAGTAGCGGAAAGGATGAGTAATGGGTATATATGGGAAATTGTACATGTATGAATATTTTAATGTAATGCTGATCAGATTCTGTACTACCTTAGAGACAGAAGAAAGAATAATGCTGAGTGTATCCACCTTGTGGACCTAGGATAAATCCTAGTATCTTGAATTACCCACACATATCCCATTTGTAATGTTCATTGTTGGTTTTCCCCAACAGTGTCTTGGCAGCATTGTAATCTGCTTTCAAAAGTACAGAATGAACTGAAATGGAGGGAAATTTATTGTAGAATGGGTCTGCTGACAGTTTACAGTCTTGTCTACTGGACATTATTAATTGAAAATTCATGTCAAACAAAGCAGGCAATGTACGTATCATGTGACATTGAGGCACATTCTTAAATCATTGTTGCAGTGGAATAGCAATAAGTATTACATATTGTGAGTGTGTGTTTAGCCCTAGTTATTCAGCATGCAATGCGCATACCCCATATTGCCATCTGTAACCTGCCCTGCTCTACAATATTTTTCCACATGAACTCATAAATGGCATGATTAAAAAAAAAGTTATTGAACATAAAATGTGTGTTTTGATTTCTTCTACAACTTTTTTCATTCTAGGAAGAATTGAGAGAGATGTGATCAAAATGTCTAGTGCTCTTTGTGTAAATTACCTGTTATTCTTGTCTGATTTGAAGGAAACTTGAATTTTCATGACAGTTTTTAAAAAAATACTCAAATATGAAATTCACGAAAATCTGTCCAGTAGGAGCCGAGTTGTTCCACACAGATGGACAGACACGACGAAGCTAATTGTTGCTTTTAGCAATTTTGTAAATGAGCCTAAAAATAACTCTCTCCACATCAGGTATTTTATTTGGGAACAAGAAGCTGTTTTGCTAGAGAATATTGATAGTAATTTTTAAATCAATACCTGGAAACTTCTTTGGTCATAAGCAGTGAAAATCTGGCTGAATTTAAGAGACATCTGTAGCAGACCAAAATAACCATGTGTAGTGAGCACAAATATGCAGATTCTTATGAAAAGCAACATTATGCAATATCTTGCAGGATGTAGACAGTAGGGCAGCAGGCCATTCGGGATCTGCATTTAGCATCACTCATTTATTCAAGAAAGTTTTAGAAAGTGGTATAAGCAATTTATTGTTAGGTTGTGTAATTTGTTACAGAATACACACATTTCTCTGCACATGCAGAGTTGGATTTGGTGGCAAGCTTGAAGAAGGAGATAAAATACTTGAGGGCTTTGTTACATAGGTGTAGCAGTCAACTTAATGAAGACAAAAAGGAGCTTGAAGGGTAAGGTTACAATTTTACTTCAGCTGAATCTGATTATAATACCAGTATTTCAAAGTCTTTCTTAAAATATTGCTAATGACATACCATAGATTAGTTTTGTTGTTAATTGTTGGATATATGCCGTCCCTGTTCTGTTACTGAATATGACATACATGCCATTAGTCTATTTCTTGTATAGTACAATAACAAATATGTGGAAATATGGAGGGATAAGAAAATTATTACACAATCACACGTACCAAGTACTGTATTTAAGAATTTAATATTCATAAATTCAATAGCACTTCAACTCAGTATGTGTTGCATACTTTCTTTTATGTTGGTAACCCTATGCAATTCTTAAAAATGATATATATGGCAACACTGTATACTTCAAAATGTAAGGTAGTGTTAAATTACAACTATCCAAACTAAGCGGTTGTCAAGTATTCCTTGTGTGAATGTTGTACAAACAGAAAGAAGTGCGCAAACTGTGTAAAGTCATTAGGCAAATGGGTGTGAGCTTAAGACATCTTGTATTAACATGTGTAATTGGTAACATTTATTGACAGAGATGAGTAATTTGTTGAAGACAAGGATTTGACTTGTTACTGCAAGTTACTTGATATCCAACATAGAGAAGATTGAAGTTGTTGTTTGTTTGTCTGTGGGACATCGCCCCACCCACCCCAAAGAGTCAGCCAAAAGGGAAAAGTCTTTTTGGTTGGTTACTGTTATGTTTTATTTATTGTGTTGGTTAAATTAATTTTTATGTTGCAGCCATTAAAATTATATGATTACAATTTTTTACATCTCCTCAGAATACTCATATTTTCTGTAGTAGCTCCTTAATTGTGTTCTTCTGTGTATTGTTTGTGTGTCAATGTGTACTGTACTACTGCTGCCAGGTGTCAACCCAATTGCAGTTAACAAAAATATTGAATATTGCAAGCCCTCCCCAAGGAAAAATGATGGGATTATGCATGATCATGGTCACTGCTTAAAATCGCTGGATTACTCATCACTATTGGGAATTGAAGTGAAGCATAAGAAGGTACATGTTCTGAAGCTATGGAACATTGTTTATGTGTGGAAAGGCTCAGTAGTTTTAAAAGTGCAGGAGGTCTTAGTGCACTTGTGAAATGTATTAGATTGAACAAAGTGTGTTCACGTGTGATACTTGTGCAACATATGTGTCATGGGAGAAAAATGTAGTTGAAAGTTCTGTACAAAATATCCCATGTCAACACTGCCATGTAAAAGAACGCTGTAAACACAGTCAACCTTGGTTATAACAACCTCAGAGGTGTCATACAAAGATTACTGTTATAACCAAAGTCAGTTACATCCAAGGTCCTGATAAATTACCTTTTAAAATAATGTTGAAAGTAATACCATATAATTTATGTTGTATGCTTTCTTCTGGGTAATTCCCCGGCATCTGAATTTTATGTGCCAACGTTTCAGAACACTGTCTGTTCCATCTTCATAGGCCTGGAAGGTAGAGTGTTCCGAAACGTCGGCATATAAAATTCAGACGCTGGGGAATTATCCAGAAGAAAGCATACAACATTCAGAACATGGCAAAAGTTTGAAATCATTTAATTTATGATTGTTTTTGGTTTTATTACATATGGACATGAACAGATACATTTTGTTCATCCAAAAGCTCATATTACACACTGTTTTGTTATAGTTGAAAAAATTAGTAATGTTCATTTGCTTCGTGGCGCTTGATAATCACCTTTGCTACTCCTGCTTATTTGCAAGCAGAATGACATCTAATGTCTCATCAGAACCATGTGCATCATAATACTGAGTAATGATATTGATTGCTCTCAGAGCTTCCTTTGTTCTGACAATTGGGCATTCACTTTCTAATTCACAAGTACTTATTTCGGTTGCATCTTTGCTGTCATCCATTATGGTGTGGCCAAACATGTCAACAATGATGTCATGATAAAGGGGAACCCAAGAAACTGCTGTAATCAGCAGAGACTGAATTATTAAAGTCGGCTTCAACAGGATTGGAAACAGTGCTTAAGTGCATCCCAGTCACTTTTGTCAGAGTGAGAGCTTGTGAAATCTGATGAATCATCCATCTTATCTACTTCATTTCTCTTCTCATTATTAAAGAAACTTCCAATAGTTGAAACAGATCAGCCGTGAACCAGCTGACACAGCGCTACGTACTATCTCGACTGAACAAAGCAGGAAATCGTCTCATATCTTATACCTGAACAGCAGAACACACAAGTAGTCTATGTAATATGAACCTGTATGTCATTATAAGTGACTCTAAAAATCGCAGCAGGAGATCGAAATATTCAGATCACGTATGTTGTGTACCTTCACGATACAGTACATATTTGATCCCATGATCATGCTGAGAAGTCTCCTTGGCCTCTCTGGGTAATAAATGGTATCAAAATACATACTCAGTGTATAAAATATATTAACAACCAACAAATGCACTTTAATTTTATTATGTATTTTTCTTGTAATATCTTCAACATGTTTCGGTCTGAAATCTGGTCATCTTCAGGATGATATCTTTGATACAAGAATACAGTTGTCATTAAATGTCAAAATCACTCCGCTGTATTAAAAACCATGTAATTTCTGGTTAAAATTTACTGTTGAATAATGATATAAAATAAAATATGGATGATTATGAAATAGCGGAAGTTAAAATTATTTAGTGTGTGTGGAGAGATATATACAGGAGATATATGGTGAGTTCTAAACCTGTAATAAAAATGATATTTGTATATATAAAACTATGTCAATAAATTACTGGATATTGAATAAATGGGTTGCTGAGAAAGGTGAAACGGTAGTTGATGAAGGTACATACTAGAATATTAGATGATGTGTTATCTATACATGTGTCACCGAAAGATATGTTATCTGTATGGTGCACTAATCAGAACTGAAGTGGAGTGTCCAGGAGGGGTTGATTGTGGGGGTTATGCACATGTGTGATGGGGGCAGTATGTCATAGTCTAATGGAATAGTTGAAATGCATTTGTTGGTTGTTAGTACATTTTATACCTCTAATTAATGCACAGAATATGAAATTTATTAAGATACATATTAAGTCTTCATGTCTCTGTGATGAGTGAGACATTTGCATGCGAGGACACTGTAACTGATGCAAACTTCCATTATTTTTCCAAAAACTATATATCGAAGAACATTAACCATTAAGGAATGTCTAAATCTGATGTACCCAAAGGTCCAATATATATGACAGACAGTGTAACCAAGTTAGTTACTGTGATAGAACATAGGAAAATGGTTGGAGAATGAAGAAAGATCTGCTATAACTGAGGCTGACAGTAATGGAGAAATTTCAAAAGGGAGAGATTCAGTGGTGGATGAAAATAGATTATGAACATGTCACGTGGTAAGTGAAGACAAATTTGATAGTGCTGATGCTCAGATGGAAGCAAGAGAAGCACAGAAGGCAATGGAACTTTGTTGGATTCCACGCCAATCATAAGTTGAGTGTTTGTGAGTCAAAATAATTCTTTATATCAAATGTTACTTTCTTTTTCTAGCATTTGATACACCTTTGTCCCTTTTGCTTTTATTGAAATTTTAAGGGCTGTTTACACCAAAAATACTTGTAAGTAAGCCTCTGTTCATTCTGATATTAGAAGTGCATTTGCTAGCTAGTGATATGTAACTACATGGGATCCAGTTTGAATGTCATTCACGTGTACACATGGTACTAAGTCGAGGTCTTACTGTATGTTGTTTTATGGGTGTGTGAAGCAGATATGAGGTCATTACATTTATGTGGGTGTATTGTCCAGATTATAGTCTCCTGAGATGTAACACGTGTAGTTTGGTAGAGGTAACTACTTGTTATTCCATTCTAGATCATATTAGTGCTCATTTTTGTGAGAATGTTTAGGCTAATACTGTCTGTATCTCTCTTGCACAGTTTAAAGGAGAAGGTCAAACGTTTGAAAGATATGCATGAGGAGAGACAGAGAAACCCAGAAGTTCGTCAGGTGATTTCGTTGTTTCCAGTACAAAAGCAGCTTTCATTGGAATTTAATAAACATAGAGTAGCGCTGGTTAGTATGATTGTAATATGTCTGCACTTTCTGCAGATGTTTTGAGCATTGTGTTATACAGGCGGACTGCCGTATCTGTGGGTAATACGTTCCAAGACCTACCGTGGTTACGTGAAATTGCGGATAATACCGAATGCTATATATAACGTGATATTTGTGTAGCATACATAAATATTGTAAAGTTTAATTGATAAATTATGCACAGTAAGACATTACCAACATTAAATGAAATAATAATAAAGTGTTCTATACATTACATTGTAAATTTACAGTGTACTTTCTCTCTCGTATGTATGAACGTAAGGGATTCTGACGTTTTAGCCTACTCCTCAAGAGACGATAGAGCAGTGAAATTTTTTCTTTGTTAATCACTTCACAAGTGGAAAATTCATTCTTGCCATACAACCTGGCAATCTCTGCATACAATTTTTTTTCTATTTCAATCACTTCCAGAATTTTCACTTTCTCACTAATGGAAAGGACATCACGGCTTCTCTTAGGCTTAGAAGCACTACCAGCATCACTACTCTTATGCTTTGGGGCCATTATTATGGTAAATAAGGGCTTTCTGAACATAAACACTGTGATAACGCGGCAAATAATTTGAACAGTGAGAACGCTAGAAGCAGAATGGTGGCAAGTTTGTGGGTAAGCATGGGTATGGGGACAAAGGAGATGAGTCAAGTACTTAGAAGCAGAATGGTGGCAAGTTTGCAGGGAAGCGTGGGTATGGAGACGAAGGAGATGAGTCAAGTACTGGGCATGTTTGGGCTGCTAGATTTCCCCATGTTATGGCCCATTCTCGCTTGGTGCACGTTTTGAAACTTACGAACCTTTTATTTCTTTAATTTTCCAAAAAAAAATTTCCGGACCGCGGTAAACCGTGGATACGGGGGTCTGCCTTGTTAACCCTTTGGTCATCCGACTCTTGATCAACCAACCTGTCTGACTTACTGAAAGAAGAGTGATTCTGGATTGTGGGTAAATACTTAAATGTAGCATTTATGTAAC
>Ga0123355_10010426_pt1 | contig 14243 bp, 17 predicted proteins | sample TergutEmb28metaG_3_FD_89872 | JGI IMG/M metagenome (GOLD analysis project Ga0123355, IMG submission 89872) | Embiratermes neotenicus P1 segment gut microbial communities from Petit-Saut dam, French Guiana - Emb289 P1 | ecosystem: Host-associated > Arthropoda: Insects > Digestive system > Gut ...
AATAACTGGGCCCTCGGGGACTCGAACCCAGGACCGTCCGGTTATGAGCCGGATGCTCTAACCAACTGAGCTAAGGGCCCTTATAAGTGTTGAAAATACAAGCTTTTTATTGTCGGAGCAACCGTCTAATACCTTACTGGAGCAACCGTCTATTGAATTATCAACATTAGTAATAATAGTATATTTCAAGCTTCTTGTCAATAGCAAGTTGTAATTTATTTGATGTTATAAGTTGAAGGCAGCGCTGCAGGATTGGATTTGACCAAATCCAGATGGATATTACTCATCAAAACCAACCAGGCCCAAAACCTCACTGTTTAAAAGCTCGCGATACTCCCCTACTTTCAGATTACCAAGCGTAAGTTCACCAATCGAGATTCTCTTCAACATAGCCACCTCATGCCCTAGCTTACTACACATTTTTCGCACCTGTCTGTTTTTGCCTTCTGAAATTAAGATTCTAATGGTTGCGCAGTCTTCAGATTGCTTGATAATTCGCATTTTCGCAGGCCTTGTGATATATCCACCTATATTGATGCCCTCATCGAACGCTCTTATTGCATCATCGTTTACAACACCACGAACGACGGCCTCATACTCCTTTGATATGCTGTAGCGCGGATGAGTAAGCCTATTAGTAAACTCCCCGTCGTTAGTAATCAGTATAAGTCCCTCCGTGTCGTAATCCAGCCTACCCACAGGATATAGCCTAGCATTGCTTTCTATAAGAGAGATAACACTTGGCCGCCCAAATTGATCCTTGGCCGTAGAAACATATCCCCTAGGCTTATTGAGCATATAGTATACAAATGATGTCTTTGACGGCTCGATAGCACGCCCGCAGACTTCAACCATATCCTTCTCAGAATCTACCTTGTAGCCCGGCTCACCTACTATCACACCATTCACTTTGACAAAGCCCGATGCGATAAGCTCTTCTGACTTGCGTCTTGAAGCCACACCGTTTTCAGCCATGAATTTTTGTAGTCTTAATATCATAGGCTCTCCTTTGGAACGTCGGTTTAATTTTTACTCTTTACAGTATATCATCCTATTGCACATGAGCGCAAATATTGATATACTAAAAACACTGGTACGTGTTGCCTTCAATCGAGCGGAGGACAAAATGACTCATGTGGACATCGGCAAGCGAATAATAGTTATCGGTTCTTCGGGTAGCGGAAAAAGCACATTGGCTAGTGAACTTGGTAAAATAACCGGAGTTCCGATTATCCATATTGACCGCCTGCTTTGGAACCCCGGGTGGATACAAACGCCAAAAGAGGAGTATGACAGGCGTGTCATAGAAGTCGCATCCGGCGAGAGCTGGATTATTGATGGTAATAACTCAAGTACGCTTCCATTTCGTATAGAGCGTGCTGATTCTATTATTTTTATTGATTTTAACAGATATCTTTGCATTTTCAGGGTAATAAAGCGCCGCATAAAAAATCATGGCAAATCACGAGCCTGTATGAGTGAAGGCTGTCCTGAGAAAATTGATTTACCATTTTTAAAATGGGTTTGGAACTATCCTACGCACTCACGAGTTAATATACTCGAAAAAATATATTCCAGTGACAAACCAGTTTATCATTTAAAAACACGCAAGGAAGTTAGTCTGTTTATACGAAAGGCAAAATCTGCAGCCAACTACCCAGCACAGGAGTAATTATGATAGAAAAATGTTTCAAAGGAAGTGCGATATTCGGCGGCTCTTTCAATCCGATTCACCTTGGGCATCTACATTTAGCTCAAGCTGTACAGGAAGAGTTTGAGCTCAGCGAAATAATATTCATGCCAACCGGCCAGCCTCCTCATAAAGAGGACACCGTAAAAAATAATAAAGAGCATCGCTATGCAATGGTACAAGCTGCTATTCGTTCAAATTCTCTCTTTAAGCCTTCACGGTTTGAACTTGACCGCGACGGGTATTCTTATACCGCGGACACCCTTAGGGAGATGCGCAATAAACTCTCTGATGATGAGGCTCTTTATTTCATAATAGGCGCAGACTCTTTGGTGCAGATGCACCATTGGAAGTCTCCTGAGGAGATATTCGCTTTGTGTGAAATCATAGCCATAGACCGTCCGGGAATTTGCGATAAAGATGTGACAGCTGCCGTGGACAACCTATCGGCAAGATACGGTGCAAAAATTCATCTATTAAAGGCACAAACTTACCCCCTGTCGTCAAGCGAGATACGTACACGCGCACAAGCTGGGAAATCCATTAAGTACTTTGTGCCTGATGAAGTGCTTGAATATATTGACAGACATAAGCTATACCACCCACTCACTGACCCCTGTGCGATTAAGCTCTATCTGGAGAGCAACCTCTCCCCTAAGCGATATGCTCACAGCATAAGGAGCGCTGACTTTGCCTGTCAACTGGCGAAGGTTCATGGTGAAGATTCTGAAAAAGCCTATTTAGCTGGACTTTTGCACGACATCGCCAAAGAAATGTCCCCTGAAGAAGCGCAGAAGTATAGCTCAGAACTTGATGAGAGCAAGTTATCCTTCACGGATGTCGCTCATTCGTTTATAGGCGCAGAAGCTGCAGGAAACATCTTCGGCATTCAGGATATAGATATTCTAAACGCCATACGCTATCATACCACGGCGCGCCTAAACATGTCTGCACTGGAGAAAATAATCTTCATAGCTGACAAAATAGAAGAAGGCAGAAATTACCCTGAAAGCGACTATTTAAAGGCCCTGGCTGAGTCTGATTTGGACAAGGCCACCCTGGCAATATTGCAAATAACGACTTCCATAGCCCAGAGCAAAGGAAAGCAGATTCACCCCCTGAGCTTGGAAGTGTTGAAGTCACTATAACCAAAATCTTAAACCAAAGAAGGTGTTTATTTGAACGACGATTTGAAAGTTGTATGGAAAGCAATTGATGAGAAATTTGGTAAAGACACGGTAATGTTGGACATACGGAGCCTCACGCCCATGTCTGATTATTTTATCATCACAAGCGCGTCAAACATTAATCAAATGCAGGCGATTGCCGATGATATTGAGAAAGAACTTGCCAAACGCGATATTCGCATACTCCATCTGGAAGGCTATGACTCTAACTGGATTCTAATGGATTTTAACAATATTGTCGTGCATATCTTTGACAACGAAGCCCGCGAGTTTTATGACTTAGAAAGACTCTGGGCTGATGCGGTGAAGATTGATTGCAGTAAAGTTTAATAAGGAGTCTATTAATGGCTGAATTCTGGGATGTTCTCGACGAAAACGGCAGCAAAACCGGGCGACTACACGAACGTGGCAAAGAGCTGGGATTTGGTGTGTATCATCTTGTTGTTTATGTTTGGATTTTAGATAAAGAGGGTAATTTTCTTATCGCCAAAAGAACACCGAATAAATCGTTTCCGAATATGTGGGGATGCGTTAGCGGCAATGCGGTTGCTGGCGATGACAGCTTGACAACGGCTTTGAAGGAAGTCAGAGAAGAGCTTGGCGTTGAACTTGAGATAGGAAATGGCGAGATATTCCGCCAATTTAAACGATTTTGCCAAGAAAATAAAAATGGAGCTTTTGTAGATGTTTGGATTTTTAGACAAGAAGTAGATATTGCGACCATCGAGTTCCAACCGGACGAGACTTGTGACGCAATGTGGGCAAGCAAAGCAAAAATAATGGAAATGATTAGCGCAGGTATTTTCATAACTGAATGGTATCCTTATATTGAAGAAATATTGAGCATTTGACTATAAACCACAAGGAGGATTTTCATGACACAGCGTATTAAAGACATCGTAAAAAAACACGAGGGATTCTGCATCGACTTTAGGCGGGAGCTGCATATGAATCCTGAGACTTCTTTTCAGGAATTCCGCACCACTAAAAGAGTATCAGAAGAGCTCACAAAGCACGGAATAGAGCATAAAGTGATTGAACCCACCGGCGTTATCGCGGAAATTAAAGGCGGCAAACCCGGCAAAACAGTAGCACTTCGTGCCGATATGGATGCACTTGCAATGCAAGACTTAAAAGACGTGCCTTATAAGTCGCAAATCGAAGGCAAAATGCACGGCTGCGGTCATGACGCACACACCGCGATTCTTCTCACGTCAGCGATTGCACTTAACGAGATAAAAGACGAAATCGCGGGCAATATCAAGTTCTTCTTCCAGCCGGCTGAGGAGCTTGTTAGCGGCGCTCCTGTTCTCATAGAAAATGGCTGTATGGACGATGTTTCCAATGTTTTTGGAATGCACATAGCGCCAAGCATGAAAACAGGCACCGTAGGCCTTCTCACAGGCCCTGTATACGCTATGCCTGACAGCTTGAAGATTACATTCAAAGGCGTGGGCGGCCACGCGGCATATCCGCACATGACCAAGGACGCGGTTGTTATGGCTTCCCAGTTTATTACTAATGTTCAAACCATCGTTTCACGCGTAATGCCGCCGCTTGAGTCTGCCGTGGTGACGTTTGGAATGTTCCATGCGGGTACACGCAGCAATATCATCGCCCACGAAGCGGTTCTCGAAGGTACAGCTCGAAGCTTCAAGCCCGAATATCGTGAATTAATCGAAACTACAATGAGAAAATACGCCGAGAATATTGCTGATATGTATGGTGGCAGCGTAGAAATAGTGTATAAACACGGCACACCTGCGGTTGTTAATGAAGAGATGAGCATCGAAATGCTTAGATCACTCGTTACCAGAGAGTTCGGCTCTGAGCATATTGTAAAAGGCGAAGTAACAATGGGCGCTGAGGACTTCTCGTGCTATTTACAGAAATCAAAAGGCTGTTTCGTCAACCTCGGCACAGGCAATTCCGCCAAGAACACAGAAATCGTGCCGCATCATGGCATGTTTGATGTGGACGAGGACTCGTTTGTGTTTGGCACACAACTAATGTGCTTGTATGCGCTTGAGTATTTGGCACAGGATAAGTTTTAGGATAGTGCTATAAATAGTGAAATGAGCTAGATTGCCCCGGCCCAAAAGTTGGGGCAATTTATCGCCATATTCTCTGATATGAAACCAACCACCCCAAAAAAGGAGCAATCCCATGGACATTAAAAACATTCTAAACAAAGTAGACCACACAATACTTCTCCAAGGCACAACCTGGGTAGAGGTCAAGCAAGCCTTAGACGATGGGCTGGAGTATAGCATTGCTTGCTGCTGTATCCCTTCCTGCTACATTAGGCCTGCCAAGGAATACGTAGGCGACAGGCTTAAGGTAGGTGCCGCGATAGGCTTTCCAAATGGATATAATCTTACCTCAGTCAAGGTTTTCGAAACGGAAAAAGCCATTGAAGACGGAGCCGATGAGATTGATATGATGATAAATGTTGCCATGGTTAAAAATGGTGATTACGATTATATTCTAAATGAAATTAAGGCGATTAAAGCCGCTTGTTCCGGGCGCGTGCTGAAAGTCATTCTGGAAACCTGCTTATTGACGCAGGATGAAAAAATCCGCCTTTGCAAAGTGGTAACAGCCGCCGGAGCCGAATATATCAAGACCTCTACAGGCTTTGCGGCCGCCGGTGCCACACCGGAAGATATAATGCTGTTTAAGGCACACATAGGCCCAAATGTGAAAATTAAAGCGGCAGGCGGCATATCCAGCATTGAAGATGCGCAAAATTTTATAGAGCTGGGCGCCGATAGACTCGGCACAAGCAGAATGATCAAACTCTTGAAAAATCAGGATGCGAACCATGGATACTAGAGGAAATTTGCTGATAAAAGGCGCGTCAGTTCTTTTAGGTGATAACTTTGAAAGAGCTGATTTGCTGATAGAAGACGGTATCATCACTAATATATCACCAACTATTCCGGATATACCGGACACACACATTATTGATATGAGTGGGGTTTTTGTCATGCCCGGCCTCATTGATGTGCATACTCATGGTGCCATAGGCATAGACGTAGCCCGCGCTGATGCTGCCGAACTTGGTGCTTTGTCAAAATTCTACGCGTCGCAAGGCACCACGGGCTGGCTCGCCAGCTTGTTTACAGACACAGAAGAAGGCCTGAACAGTAGCATCGACACAATTCGAGCATATATGGACAGCAACCCTTCCGGTGCACGAATCTTAGGTATTCATCTCGAGGGGCCGTTTGCCGCGCATGCTCACAGCGGTGTTTTTCCTGAGCATCTTTTGAGAGAAGGCGACTACGAGCTGTTTGACCGTCTGAGAAAAAGAGCAGGCGGCCTGCTTAAGTATATAACCTTAGCGCCTGAGGTAGCAGGCGTTGCTGAGATGATAGCACCTATGCGCGATTCAGGCGTAGTCGTTTCTCTGGGTCACACCGGTGCAGATTATGAAACATCCATGCAAGCCATTAAAGATGGCGCCACAAGCATCACGCATACTTTCAACGCCATGAAAATATTTGACCATCACGCACCTGCGATAATAGGTGCCGCCTTAGAGAGCGACGTATATTGCGAGGCTATTTGCGATGGATTTCATCTGCACCCGGGCACAGTTCGTATGATGCTGAAAATAAAAGGCTATGACCGCATTGTAGCCATATCGGACAGCAATATGGCTGCCGGTATGCCGGATGGCAGGTATAAGATAAACGATGTAGAAATTATCGTCGAAAACGGTGACGCAAAATCAGCTCTAAACGGCCGACGCGCCGCCAGCACTCTAACAATGATAAAAGCCTTGCAAAATCTCAAAGAATTCACAGGGCAGCCTATAAGTAAACTTTCTAAGCTCTTAAGCGCAAACCCGGCGACCATGCTGGGCATAGATAAGCATAAAGGCCGCATCGAAAAAGGATTTGACGCTGACCTTATTTTGCTCGATAAAACCGATCAAATAATAATGACTATAGTGGGCGGCTGTGTTGTATAACGCCGCTCCTGAAGTCCTTCTATCTTTTCATCGCGCATGGCAATAGAGAATTTCCCGGACTTCCTCCTGCCATCAAGTGAGCAGCCGGCTCTAATGCGTTTTTCTGCGACTCCCTTCAAAGCAGCTCTTATTACATCTTCAATGGCTCTTTTAGCCACTTGCCTTCCTTTTCTTCTGATGTGAATTTCTTTCCCAAATATATTGAATTAGCATAAAGAAACTATACTATAGTCAAGCTCCTCTAATTGGCTATATATCTCACAAAATAGACATACTATTAATGTTCAAATATATTTTTTAACAATATACCTTGACAGGCGAAGTATTGTATGATATGCTATATATATTGAGATGTAGATGCATCGAAAAAGAAAGGAGGGAGAGCATGTCAATTGCATCTGACCTGATCCGCGGACATACTGATACCATAATTCTTGCCCGCTTGATGGGCAGCGATAACTATGGATATGAAATAAATAAGTCTATACAGCAAAAAACCGACGGAAAATACGAACTCAAAGAAGCTACGCTCTATACAGCGTTTCGTCGGCTTGAACAGGCAGGGCACATTTCGTCATACTGGGGCAACGAGCAAACCGGTGCCCGCAGGCGGTATTACAGCATAACCGATTCTGGGCGCGATACCTACCTAACGCTGATTGATGAATGGCGAACAGCCAAAGGCATGATTGAACAATTAATTCAAATGGAGGGGAACGGATAATGGAAGATAAGTTACGTAGATATATTGAGTCAATTTTTGAGGATACAAACCCAACTAAAAAATCAATTGAACTAAAAGAAGAAATGCTTCAAAACTTGGAGGACAAATACAGAGACCTTCTGCTTGAAGGTAAAACACCCGAAGCCGCGTTTAATATCGCCGTTGCGGGGATTGGGGATGTGAGCGTACTGCTGCGTCAGCTGGAGTCCGGTTATTATTCCGAGCCGGAAATGGAACGGTATGAAGCATCGAGGCGTAGATCAGCAATGCTGACAGCAATTGCTGTAATGATGTACATTCTTAGCATTTTGCCGTTGATGTTCCTCCCTGTAGTCGGAGTTCCGGCATTTATCACCATGATAGCGGCAGCAACAGGCATATTAATTTATAACAACATGACGAAGCCTAAGAATTTCCATGAAGACGCAGGCACACTGGTCGAGGAATTCCGCGAGTGGCAATCAGAGACGCAAGATTTTAGGCAAATGCGCGGCGCGATCTCATCCGCTTTGTGGTCACTCATTGTTGTGATGTACTTCATTATCAGCTTCACAACCAGCGCATGGCATGTTACTTGGATAATATTTATTCTTGGCGGGGTTATAGAGTCATTTATTAATATCTTCTTCGCGATTAAGAACAAAAGGCGGTGAATCCAATGAATAATACAAGAATTATAACTATAATGTGCTGGGCGATTAGTGCCCTGGCGTTTTTAGGCCTTGCTGTTTGGTTTCTCCTTGGCGTTACATCATTAGGCCTTGGCTGGAATATTGGCGGCGGAACGTTCATGCCTGTTAGCGAGCATCATGTTTCAGCTGACGGCCTGGACTCTCTGTCTATCGATTGGACAGCGGGCGCGGTTTATATAGGAACTCATAGCGGCAACGAAATTCAAATCACTGAATTCGCCAGGCGCGAGCTGCGTGACAATGAGCACTTAAGCTTAAGCACCAATAACGGTACTCTCGAGATATTCTTTACTGAACATAGCCGCCGTTCGTCATTCACTGTCAATAATAACATGCAGGCAAAGCGACTTGAAGTCCTTATACCATACACGCTCGGCGAGAACTTTGATGAGTTTCGAGTTAACACAATATCAGGACGCGTATCAGTAAGCAATATACAAGCCAATGATTTTATCATAGGCACAGTTTCCGGCAGGATTGAACTTTACAGCATAACATCACCAACAGTAAGAGCATCAACAACATCAGGCCGTATCGACATTTCTCGTGTACAGGCAGATGAAATTGTTCTGCACACTGTATCAGGACGTATTGGAGCTGACTTTACACAAGCCGCCACCTTGCGTACAAACACAACATCAGGACGACACGATCTTTCCGGCAGTTTCGGCTATATCAACGCACGCAGCACTTCAGGCCGCATAATCATAACAAGCACTATTATTCCTGAAAGCCTGACCGCGCGTACCGCATCCGGTAGAATTGACATCACCGTACCGAGCGACAGCATAATAACCGTACAGCACTCCACAGGCTCAGGCAGATTTACAAGCGATATACCGGTCGCCACCCACAGCGGCCCGGACGCACAGTTTAACCTTTCAACAGGCAGTGGTAGGATTACGATTTCTAGGTTGTAAAGATGGGAAAACTTCGGGGAGAGACTTTTTGTAAAAAGTCTCTCCCCTCTTCTCTATTTATAATTATTGGTTTGAATTTCGACATATGGCTACATAAAGTTTGATAGTTTTTGTCATATATCAGCTGCCTTGTAGCGCCAGCGAATACCCACAATGACGGAGCGGACGTATTCAGGTATAAATCCGATCAGGGGTGTAACCCCGACCCTACAGAATCATACATCATAACTTCAACTACAACAACGCAAAACTATCACTCTCAATGACATTCTTCATCTGCACCAAGCAAAAAGGATGCCCGGCAGGATCAATCATCACTTTCCAATTCTCAGAAAACTGTTCATTTGCAATCGTCGCCCCACAGTCAATTGCATGCTTAACCGCTTTTTCCAAATCATTAACCGCAAAGTCGATATGCGCCATCTGCCGCTGGGCATCAGGTTCATCCGGCCACACAGGCGGCTTATATTCGAGATTCCTTTGAAATGAAATAGAAGGATATGCCCCACGGCTCACTCCAGGGGGATATATCACAGCATACTCTTCGTTCGCAAACACCACTTCCCATTTAATCAGTGCCGCATAAAACTCTGCCAACTCGCTCGGAGCTTTGCAGTCTAGCATAAATGCACTCATTTTAATCACTAATTCGTTGCTCATATAGTACCTCCCCCTATACCTCAAAAACCTCCGTCTCATCCAACGCCTTCTTAATCAGCGGCTCAAGTCCCGGCATAATCTTCGCTTCAATATTCTCAATTATCGAGGTCTTAGGCTTTGTCTCAGGGTGCTTTGCCACAAATATTGTGCAGCAGTCCTCGTAAGGCCTTATGGAAATATCAAACGTGCCTATTTCGTGCGAAATATCAATAATTTCCTGCTTATCAAAGCCCGCCAGAGGCCTAAGAATCGGCAATGTCGTTGCAGACTCTACAGCATTTATACTGCGCAAGGTCTGGCTCGCGACTTGCCCCACGCTGTCGCCCGTTACTATAGCAAGGCCGCCGATTTTCTCAGCTATGCGCTCGCCCATGCGAAGCATTACACGCTTCATCAGTATGGTCATTTTTTCAGGCGGCACATTGTCGTAGAGGTAGAGCTGAATATCTGTAAACGGCACCGCATGCAAGGTTTTTCCGCCCGCAAAGAGAGACAGCCGCCTAGCCAAATCCATAACCTTTTCCAATGCGCGCTCTGAGGTATATGGCGGAGAATGAAAATAAACCCCGTCAAGACTCATACCGCGCTTTTCCATCATATATCCCGCGACAGGGCTGTCTATGCCGCCTGACAGCAGCAGCACTCCCTTGCCGGACGAGCCTGCGGGCAGCCCGCCGACGCCCTTTATGGTTTTTGAGTAGATGTATACATTGTTGCGAAGCTCTATGTGCAGCGACAACTCAGGATTTTTCATGGCAACCCTCAAATGCGGGTAATGCTCAAGTATGAGACCGCCTATGTCTGTGCTTATTTCAATCGAGTTCAACGGATAATCTTTTTGCGCTCGCTTGGCAAAAACCTTAAAAGTCGTGCCTTCCGGCAGGCTTGGATATGCGTCTTTAAAGTATTCAAGAGCCAATTCGCGAACCGACGCAAAATCCTGATTATCGCTGATGATACAAGGCGATACACCAAGCACACCATAAACCATGCGCACCCGCGGAATTAAAGCCTCAACATCCGTCTCGCCGTTTCTATTGTATATAACAAAACGGCCCTGCTCTTTTTTTATGTAGTGGCTAGTTTCAAGGCTGTCTATGTTTTTTCTGATGGCGGCTATGAGCTGATTTTCAAATATATATCTGTTTTTGCCGCGGATAGCGATTTCGCCGTATTTGACCAAAAGAGCTTTTCTCAAAGAGTTCGACCTACTTTCTTGTGTATTTTCGTAAGAAATTAACTTTTTCGCAGATAATTTCAGCTGCGCGCTCAGCCTCTCGGACAGTGTTATCAGGCGAAAAACTGAAGCGTATTGCACTTTCATAGATTGATTTATCATACCCAAACGCATGGAGTGCGTTTCGTTCTTTGTCCTTTTTGTTCGCTGAACATGCAGAGCCGGCTGACGCAAGCACGCCCGCCTCTGCCAATGAATGCAAAAGCACCTCACTCCTAACGCCCCGAAAGCTCAAATTGAGTATATAAGGCGAAGAATTGCCGTTGATATGGACATCATCAAGAATCTCTGTAAGCTTCAAAAGCTCGTTCTTGGCGGCAGTGACTTTTTGACAATTTTCTTCCATCTTTCCAAAAACTACTTCAGCCGCTTTAGCCAAAGCCGCTATTGAGGCCGTATTTTCCGTGCCTGAGCGTAAGTTTTTCTGCTGGCCTCCGCCCAAAATCTGCGGAACAATGCGAATGCCGTGACGCAAATACAGCCCGCCAACCCCCTTGACACACCCTATTTTGTGGCCTGAAAAACTATAGCCATCCACATGACTCAAGCTAATTGGAATTTTCCCAAAGCCCTGCACGCCATCCGAAAAGAAATATGCCTCGCTGCTTCCTTTGACAGCCTTTGCAATAGCTGAAATATCATTAATATGCCCCAGCTCGTTATTCACATAAGCAAGACTCACTAATGCAGTATCTTTTTGTAAATTGGTGCACACCTCTTCCACCGAAACTTCCCCTATCAGCCATGTCACCTGAAACCCTTCCAACTCAAGCTTTTTAAAGACTTCTGTGACAGAAGGATGTTCGCCAAGATGAGTTATAATATGGCGATGAGTACGCTGCCTCGCAAGCACCATACCCATTATGGCCAGATTATTGCTCTCCGTGCCGCCTGAAGTAAAGTAAATTCCTTCAGATTCCACTCCAAGCAGTCTCCCAATGGTCTCCACGGCGCTTCGCAGCACCTTCTCAGCCTCAAACCCGGCGATGTGGAGGGCCGATGGGTTCGCATAATGCTCAAGTGATATTTCATTAAACGCCTCAAGCGCCTCACGAATAGGCTTGGTGCTCGCCGCCGCGTCAAAATAGATATAGGAACCATTCTTCATCATGTCGTCACTTCTCTTTTCAGGGGTAATATAGTAAATCACTAAACAAGTCAAAGCATACGATTGCTTCGCTATCCTACCCTCAGCTCGACACTTGACGTGTCTCGCTGGGGGCCCGCTCGTCTAGCATTAAAATGCCTTCACGCTTTGCGTGAGCATTTTAATAATAAACAAGTCAAAGCATACGATTGCTTCGCTATCCTACCCTCAGCTCGACACTTGACGTGTCTCGCTGGGGGGCCCGCTCGTTTAGCATTAAAATGCCTTCACGCTTTGCGTGAGCATTTTAATGCTAACTCGCTATGCTTATTCATACTCACCAAGCGCCGCCAAGCTCAAAGTCAGCGCAGAAAACCCGGCTGTCTCACATCTCAATATCCTTCGACCCAGGCTCACCGCCAGTATGCCGCTTTCTTTCGCCAGATCAGCCTCTGAGTCACTTATCCCACCCTCAGGGCCTATGAAAATAGCGAGGTTGCCAATCTCAGAATTGTCTCCTATGGCTCGCCGCACAGAAAGCCCCGATTCAAGCTCATAAGGCATAAGAGCCAAATCATAAGAAGTCATTTGGCGCACAGCCTCCGCAAAGCTTAATACAGGCCCAACTTCCGGCACAATGCCGCGCCCGCTCTGCTTTGCGGCGCCCTCTGATATGCTCTGCCAGCGAGCTATTTTTTTGTCGCTGTTCCCAGTAATTTTTGCAATTGATCGCTCGCACTCGACAGGCACTATGCGCGTCACGCCAAGTTCCACACACTTTTGTACTATCAAATCCATTTTATCAGACTTGGGAAGACCCTGGAACAACGTCACTTGCACACGAGGCTCGCAAGTGTTGAGTGAAGAACTTAAAGGCTCAACTTTTACGCCTGATTTGGAAACTTCCATAATCCGGCACAAATGATCAGTACCCCTACCATCACAGATTATTATTTCATCACCCGGCGAGAGCCTCAGAACGTTCACTATATGGTTGATATCGTCTTTCGACGGCGACAAATCATCGCTGAAAAACCTTCGCATTATCCCAGCCTCGCAACTATAGACACCCAGTTGTCTTTATCAGTAATTTTCTCTACCACAAACCCGCTATTTAAAAGTGCATCACATACGTCCTGACAGCGCTCATCAATAATGCCTGATGTGACAAACATACCGTCATGACTCAAGATCTTCTTAACCAATGGAAGCAGTGCTATTATTATGTCTGCCACAATGTTTGCGACAATCACATTATATTTTTTCTCGCTAATTTCCGCAACAAGCTCCTCATCTATGAGGGCGTTGCCCGCTCTAATCGTAAGCTTGTCCATGTCAATATTATTGAGCAGCGCATTTTCAGTCACGACTTTCTCACATCCCGGCTCAAGGTCCAGCGCGAAAGCTGAGTTCGCGCCCAACATAAGGCTCACCAGCGATAATATACCGCTCCCGCAGCCTATGTCCAAGACATTGCTTTCATGGCTTATTATGCTCTCCAAATTCTCCAAACATAGCTGTGTAGACTGGTGCAATCCTGTACCAAAAAGGTGCCCGGGATTTATGGCGAACACTACTTTTGACTCTGCCCCCTCAGGAGGGCTGTACTGCTCCCATTCCGGTTTTACAACGATGTTTCTGCCTATTTCAAGCGGTTTATAATATTTCTTCCAATTATCCACCCATTCTTCGTCGCTCCGCACTTTATATTCAAGTAAAAGACTTCCCATGTTGATGCCAAAATCAAACTTGCCAAGTTCTGAAACACCGTATTTAATACGATTTAAAAGCGCATGGCCATGCTCGTCATGCGTCAAATAAAGCTGAACATAGAGAAAGTCCTCTTCAATGTTTAGAAGCTCTTCATCCACATAGTCCCAATTCTTCTCGTCAGATGCAAGGTACTGCTTCATTTGCACGCTATCTTCTATCTGAACTGCACCCGCGCCCAGCTCCATGAGCAGTGCACAAAGCGCCTCGACTCCTTGCGAATGCGTGTGTATTTTAACTTCCAGCCATTCCATATCAGTTGCTCCCCTATTCTTTAGATTTGTCAAGAAATAATGT
>Ga0123355_10010427_pt1 | contig 14242 bp, 2 predicted proteins | sample TergutEmb28metaG_3_FD_89872 | JGI IMG/M metagenome (GOLD analysis project Ga0123355, IMG submission 89872) | Embiratermes neotenicus P1 segment gut microbial communities from Petit-Saut dam, French Guiana - Emb289 P1 | ecosystem: Host-associated > Arthropoda: Insects > Digestive system > Gut ...
GAAGCCGTCGAGGTCAGGCGCTCTGCCTGTTTGCGAGGTTCCGACACGAACTTGGTTCACGACTTGTCGGTAAATTTCTCTAATTTCGCGGCCATTTTCATCAACGTAAACTCCGCGGATTGTGATTGATGTGACTTGTTCCGGTCTGTCTCGGTAAACGGGAACTTCAATGACGGTAGTTCTACCGCCGTCTTGCGGCGTGTACCAGAAATCCTGGTCAATCACGTCGTGATACGGCATGGTAAATTCTCGTGGAACGTTCGGGCGCCGAATTTGGTTGTTCCCGGGTCGCGGCGCGTCAATTCGAATTGTGTAACCTGCGGGCACCTCTCTGATGATGTAACTTCCGTTCAGTCCGTTGATTGTCTCGGTTCGAATTGTGTTTTGTCGGTAAACTGAATTATCCGGCCGCCTGATTGTGTAAGTAATATCTCGGTTATTGGGGTTCGACAATCCGTGCAATCTGCCCGAAACGTCGAACGGACCGGTCGGGAGCGGTCTGTCTATAGGATGAACCGAAACTAATTGCGTCACGGGATGTTCGATACCTTCCCAAAGCCGAATGTAACGGTCGCCGTTGCCATTTCCGTTCCCGTTAGAGCCGTTTCCATTGCCATTTCCATTTCCGTACAATCTCAATTGACCGTCGAAAATGAAGTGGTAAAATTCGCCCATTGCAGTTGGAACATCCATGTCATAATCATCGCTTTCCCAAGTTCCTGACGCGTAGAAAAGCTCGTCTTCATCGGTCAAAAAGAAGGGCATTGCGCTGATTGGCACATCGTCGACGGTAATCCAAAGTCCTCTTCTGCCGTAAACCGTGTTCGCGGGCTGAGCCACACCGAATTCAAAAGGTCTTGGGATTTGCGTCTGAACCGTAGCTTTCGGAACTCCAACCCAAACAGCGTGCGGGAACGGATTTCGAACAACGGCGATAACTTCTTCTGCGCGTCGATAGCCGTTGCCGTGCAAAGTTCCCATTACTCGCGTACTTGGCAAGCTGTCAGGTTCTCGCGCTTCTGCCCAAACTATGTGGTCTGATGGCATTCTGTTCGCCGGAATGCGGAAAACTGCGTATCGGCCCGAGTTAATAAACTCGAAATCTTCAATAATTCGCACGTTGCCGTCTTCGGTAGTAAAAAGATGAATTTCGGTTCCCGGGAAAATCCATTGGTCGGATTCCGGATTCCGCGACACAACGACAGTGTAATAATCTTCGCCTGTATGCGGATGAATTATTACGTTTTCGGGCGGCCGTGACGGCCCGACGATAATGTTAATGGGCGCGGCGTTCATTGTTCTCAAAAGCCTTTGAGGCGCTGAGCCGTCCTCGTCAGGGTGCGGGAAAATTACCGAGCCGTTCATGCCTGCGTTCGAAGCGTAATCCGGGTCAATTCTTATTTCGAATTCGCCAACAGCCAACGCTCGGAATTGAACGGAAAACAGGTGAACTTCAGCGCCTGTTACCAATCTTGATTCTTGCAGCCACAACCTAAAGTTTCCGTCTTCTGCGTCAATCCTCGGATAATTCGGGTTGTATGGCTGAACAAGCCCAACTAACGAGAAATCCATTTCATTCACGTAAAAAACGTTTCCTCGCGGCGTTTCCGCATGGACTCGATTTCCGTTTTTGTCGAGCAGTTCGGCGCGAGTGTAGTCATACCAAACGGGTATGCTGATACTCATTAGGCTATCAAAATTTCTGATGTAAAAGTTGACGGTGAACACGTCACCGACTCTCACCTCGGCTGACGGCGTAACCCTCGTAAAGATTTCCGCGTCATTATTAGTGTTAGTATCAGACGCCATAATCATAACGCCAAAAAGTCCGATTACTATTACTAACGCGAGTGAAAATGCCAAAAGTCTCTTGTTCATTGATTTTGTCCTCCTTATTAAAACGTAATAATTACCTGTCAATAGTCTTCCAATACATCGGCTGCATAGTGCCTAAATCTCGCCAGAGAAAAACTTTGATTTCGCTTGTTTGTATATTTTCGGGCATTGCGACATAGTTGGTGCTGTCACCGCCTCCAATATCGAAATTGTAGAATCGGCCGTTATCGAAAACGGCGATAATCAACCTTGCGGTGCTTGGAATATTTCGCCCGGTTCCGTCGAATGTTGCGAAAATTTCTTCACCACTTTGAATGTCGGCTAATCGTTCAACGCGTTGTTGTCCGTTTCGGGTAAAAACTTCCGGCCCGAACGCGTGAAGTTGCGGTGCTGTTTCGTGTACAAAAGTTTCGGGCGGTGTTAGCGGCCACGTTATTACTACGTTATATATCGCGTGTCCGTCATAAACAAGGTCGTCGTGATGTTGGTCCGTATGTTGAGATAATCGAATTTCGGGGTTCCCTGCGCCGACAATTAGAAAATCGACGTAATATATCACTTGTGTTCCGTGCAGAGGCGGTGAACTCATGCTTGGACCGCGAAGATGCATACCAATCACTCCATTTTCGTTATCCAGAAACGGGTGGTCCGAATTATTAAGTTCGCCTGGTGTCGGAATCGCGCCTGCCCAGCGTTGCAGGCTCCACGAGCCGCCCATTGCAGGACCTAATCGGAAAAACTGTGGTGACGGTCTTGCCAAATGCTGACGCGGGAACGGAATGTTTGTGTACGGCTGAACTACTTGCACAACGTTCGGGTTAAAATGCAGCGACGGAGTAATTGACGACAAATTTTCAAATTCTGTCATGCTTACCGTCACTCGAATTATTTCACCGATTTCGACGCTTGTTACAACTGCGCCGTTTCGAGTTGCTACGATGTCAAGCCTGTTCTCGGTCGGCGAATTTGACGCTATTACCGCTGACGAAAAAATCAGCGAAAAAATCAATAAAACGATTAGTTTCTTCATAAAATTTCCCCTTCAAATATTTTCATTCAAATATATTATGAACGCATTTTTCTAAAATATTTTGCAAAGCCCAAGCTCCTGCGGGACTTTGAGTAACCACTTTGGACTTTTTTGAAAATGGTTAGTCAAGGTACCGCAGGAGCGGCGGTTCAGCGCCGCTCCTGCCATTAATTCTACATTTTTTACGGAGTTACTACGGGTGCCGGAGGAGTTACAACGAAGCTGTAATTTCTGTTCGCTTCATTTCGAGTGTGTCCGCCCATTGAACGAGAAACCGAGTTAAAGTCTCCCGCGTCGATTCCCCAGTACTCGTTGATGTCAAACACTTGGAAATAGTCATCTGCTTCGTTTCCAACAAGAGCTCGGATAAGCGCTACGTCACCTGCGCCTACTCGTCTTGCGTCAAACATCGCGCCTGCGTAAAGACGAACAATTCGAGTAAGGTCAATTGTTGCGCCGTCTACGATTGCAGATGCTGCAGTTCCAACAAGAACAACTTCTGTAATTAGGTAGATTTCGTCTACTACAACAGTTGCGCCATATCGAGTTACTTCGCGCGGACCGCGGCGAGTGAACCGAAGCATTGTTCCGTTCGATTGCAACAAGTCACGAACCGTTGCGTTGATTGGAACATCCATTGTGAAGTTGTTTTCCGGAGCGATTGCCGGATTTCCGTTAGCCGCAGGAGTTCTTGTTGTGTTTGCAGGCTCTGTGTACGTGTACTCGATTACGTCGCCTGTCGCGATGTTGATAAGCTCAACACGGATTCCCATGTCGATGTAACGTCTGTTCACGCCAAAGTCCCAAACAGAGCCTTCTTCAACGTCTGCGCGTGTTTTTCCGAACAACGTAGATGTTCCTGTGATTGTAATATACAAAGCTGTTGTGTCAATTATATTTACGTAATGTGTCGCGTCGATGCCGGGATAATCATCTAATTCAGCAACAATTCTGTACTCGCCAACAGGTGTGTCAAGCGCGAACATTACTTCGTCGCCGTCTACCGTGATTCCTTGACCCGGCAAGCTTACGTTAGGAATGCGCACCCAAGTTCCTGCGTCATTTCGTCTGTAAATTCGAACAGTGAAGTCGTTGTCAGGATTTACAACTACAGTTCGAACCAAAGGGTCTTCCTCTTCATTTACGTCGAACTCTGTTGTTTGACCAGTCAAGTTTTCTTCTCTGTCTTCACAGTAGATGTCGATAGTCGGAACGTCCGGAGTTCTCGTAAGTCTTGCGATTACCGGGAAATGCGGAACTCTGCTTGGAACCGGACCGCCGTCTTCCATGCAGAAATGCCATGCCGGCGCGTAACCGTCTACATACGCGAACAATGTTCCTTCTGCGTGGTCTTCACCTGCTCTTGCTACGCCCGGCGTGAATAGCGGGAACGTATCGCCTGTTACACGGTCTTCAATATCGTCCGCAACTCTGAACGTGATTGTGAAGAAGTGGTGAACATCAAGAAGGTCGTCGCCTGCAGCTTGTGTTTCCAACATATCCGGAATACTAAAGTCTGAGTTGCCTGTCGTTTGAAGTGTCAAGAACAATCTTTCCGCGCCTGTTATCGTCGCAGGATTCCAGTCTGAAATTCCTGACGAGTTCAACAAGTTCATAAATCCTACAGTCGCGTTACCCCACGGCATACCTTCCAAGTTGTTCGCCGTGAATGCAGGGCCAACATCAACGTTTGTAATTGTTATGAAATCGTTGTTAAACTCCAGCGGAATTGACAAAGTTGTCAAATCGGTGAAATCTTGCAAGAATACTCGCGCTTGGAACGTTCCGCCTGCGTAAACCTCGTCGCTCAAAAGACCAACTTCTGTCAATGACGGAAGGTTGAACGCTGTCGGCGCCGGTGACGGTGCGCTTACAATTTGCATCATGATGTGCGCGCCTTCGTCAAGTAATCCAAGTTCTCTTAGAACTTCACGGATTCTGTCGCGAATTTCTTCACGAGTGTTATACTCGTTCGGGTCACGACCTTCAAGAACCGAGTCAAGGATTCTGTCCCAATCGTCGTCGCTTAAATCCAAATCGTCCAAATCAGGGAACAAACCAAGTCCCGGACCGTCTCGGTAATCTGAATTCCAGTTATCTCTGATTAGGTTTTCAAGTTCGTCTCTATCGATATCCTCCGGGTCTGCCGCTTCGTTTACGTCTCTTACAAGCCAGTCAACGTAAGGAGCTCTGATTCGAATCGGAGTCGGCGCGGTTACTGTTGGCGCGTTCGCCGCTCGAAGAAAATCGCGATTAACCGGCCAGTAAGGAGCTGTTGCGCCGGCAAGGTAAACATTGCTGGTGCCGAATACTACATTTGTGTTTGCGCTCTCGTCCCAACCTGTGTGTATGTGAAGCCAAAGCGGAAGTTCGTATACGCCTTCAGCCGCTCCTGCCGCTGTCAATGTAAATTGAGCAATAACCATTTCTGTATCAGCCGTGTGTGTACCTGACGCACCTATTCGAATCGTATTGTTTGGTGTGTCAAATGGGTGATTATCTGTTCTAAAGCTAAAATCTGCCGGACTTAGAGTTGTTACCTGGCCAAGCGTAACAAGGCTGTTATCCCAAGTCCAGTACATAGCTGCTCCTGTCATGCCGGGAGCGGCTGACGGTACAACAATATCTCTGAATCCAAATGTTACAAAAAACGTTTGACCTGCTTGCGGGTCATCAACATCCAACGTGTCTCTTGGGTCAAAGGTTCTCTCTACATAAAATTCTACCGAGTTCCCTGCGGGCGATAACGCCAAAGCCGTCATGCCTAATACGCCTAAAATCATACTTAACGCTACTACTAACGATAGTACCTTTTTCATACTTCGTCTCTCCTTTTTTCTTCTTATATTTTTTATTTATTTTTTACTTTTTTCCGGCGGCGCGAATATTCTGATTAATATCCGCGCCGCCAATTTTTACTGCTTTACATTATCTGTTCAAGATGTCGAAGAATCCTACCGAAGAGCCAAGCGGCATTCCTGCTGCTGCACGATTTCTCATTTGTGTGAGACTCGCTTCAACCATTGTAGGTGCTCCGAACACGTTCATTGCAGACCTTACTCCTGTAAAGTTATTCCACATACCTTCGTTCGCTCTCCAAACGGTAACATCGTCGTATGTGAACATCGAACTTGCCGTATTTCCGTCCCAACGGTATGTAGCTGTCGCCTTACCGTAAGTCATTTCAGGAGTTCTCGGTTGTGTTGCAGTTACTTCCACAAACTCGAATCCGTTTATCATCGCGTCTGTCAATGACCACATTCCTGCTCCTGACGCGTTCGGCGCGAAGATTGTAAAGATATGAGTTCCTGTGTTCGAAATTACCGAACCGTTTGCGTTTGAACGCTGCCACGAATGGTGAATTTGGAAATTAGTTCCGCTGTTTCCGTTGTACACCAACGCGAAGTTGTTCGGCATATTCGGGTCAAATCCGCCCGGAAGTGTTCTCATATCTACTACCGCGATAAAGAATCCTGCCGTCGCATCTTCTCGGTTCAAAGAGTCAGGAACGATTTCCATAATTTCTGTCAAACTTCCTGCTGTAACGCCGATTGGCTCGAATACTGCTTCCAAGATTACGTTTCCTACCGGCATTGTGAACGATGTGCTCGCCGCGTATGCTTCTCCGTCTGTTAACGCGCCTTGAATTATGTTCCATCGCACGAATCGGAATCCGTCTGCAGGAGTCGCTTGAACCGGAACTTGTGTTCCAACTCTGCGAGTCGCAGTGCCTACTACTACTGCTGTTCCACCGCCTACAGGATGTACCACGATTTCTACTGTGTAATACGCAGGGTCTACGCACTCACACGGATAATCGCCTGTAATCGGGCAACATACGCATGGGTCTTGATTGCAGTTATCGCAAATCTCGTCACATACGCACGGATAATCGCCTGTGATTGGGCAACATCTGCACGGGTCGTAACCGCAGTTATCGCAATCGCCGTCAATCGGTACGAAAATCGCTCTTACCCACGCGTCGCCTGAAGGCATTGCGAACGTTGTGTCCGCGACATTTGTTCCGCCGCTAATTACGTTCGTGATGTTTCCTGACGCGTCCCATCTTTCAAATCTGAAACCGGTTGCAGGAGTTGCTTGAACTCTAATCGGAGTTCCTGCCGCGAAGTCTCGGTTGTTTCCAACGCCAACAATGTTCGCAGAACCGCCGTTCCCCGGAAGCCCGTAAATTCTGATGTTCCAGAGCGGACCTGTCGGACATGTACACGGCCAGTTTCCACAATCTGTATTCGGTGGGTTCAAAGTTCCTCCGCCTTCACCGTCAGGAATAAATGTCCAGCCCGGCGGTAAATCGCCCGGTGTTACCACATATCCCGGCGGAACCGTGATTGTAATGCTTCCGTCCGGATTCGTTGTTACGTCTGAACCCGGCGGCAATTGCGGTGTAAACGTCAACGTGCCGTCGTCGTCTTTATCTACAACTATCTCTGTCGGTGGGTTCAAAGTTCCTCCGCCTTCACCGTCAGGAGTAAATGTCCAGCCCGGCGGTAAATCGCCCGGAGTTACCACATATCCCGGCGGAACCGTGATTGTAATACTTCCGTCCGGATTCGTTGTTACGTCTGAACCAGGCGGCAATTGCGGTGTAAACGTCAACGTGCCGTCGTCGTCTTTATCTACAACTATCTCTGTCGGTGGGTTCAAAGTTCCTCCGCCTTCGCCGTCAGGAGTAAACGTCCAGCCCGGCGGTAAATCGCCCGGAGTTACCACATATCCCGGCGGAACCGTGATTGTAATACTTCCGTCCGGATTCGTTGTTACGTCTGAATCGTCAGGCAATTCCGGTGTAAATGTCAACGTGCCGTCGTCATCTTTATCTACGATGATTTCTATGCAATCACACGGATATTCGCCTGTAATCGGGCAACATTCGCATGGCTCCAAGCCGCAATTGCAATCGATAGGTCCGAATATCGCTTCAACTACTACGTCATTCGCAGGCATTATGAACGATGTTACCGGAATGTTCGGGTTCAACAACGCCACGCCGCCTGAAATTACTTCCCATCTGAGGAACATTTGGTCTTCAGGAGCCGCGCCCGCTTCGATGTATACTCGCGCGCCGGGAGCGAAATATCCGCCGCCTGTTCCACCGATTACCGTTACCTCATAATGGTCTGAATAACTCGGGTCAACCGCGAAATTCGCGATTATCGTTACATTTCTACCAGGCATTTCGAACATTACTGTCGGCTCGTTCGCCAACGTGATGTCCGTGCCGTCTACCGTCCAACCTGTGAACACGAAGCCTTGGTTCGCTACTGCTTGAACCATTACAGTCGCGCCTTGTGTGAATCGGCCCGCGCCGTTCGCAACTCCTCGTCCAAGCGGAGCTGTGCCCAACGTCAACGTGAACTCTTGTGCAGGAGGCGGGATAATCGGCTCAAAATGAGCTGTTACTATTACGCCGTTTGCCGCGGGAACTATCAACGATGTGCTCGGTGACGTTGCGTTCGCAAGCGTAACACCGCCAAAGTTCACAGTCCAGCCGATAAATCTGTTTCCTGTCGTCGGAACCGCTTGGATTCCTACGCTTGTGCCTTCTCGGAACACGCCGCCGCCTGTTACTCCGCCTAACGCAGGATTCTCTGATACTACTGTTATCAAGCGCCAACCGCCGCCGATTACACTCGGCTCAAAGTTCGCTATCAATAACACAGGACCTGCAGGCATTGTGAAGTATGTCGTCGGCAACGCCGCGTTTTCAAGAACTACGCCGCCCATTACTACTGTCCAGTTCACGAAATCGTAACCCGGATTCGCTGTCGCTTCTACTCTTACTCGCGCGCCCGCCGCGAAACTTCCCCAGCCGGTCGCAGAACCTCTTAACTCGCTGTTTACCGCTACTACAACAGGGAACACCTCGAAATCAGGGTCGTGCTCGAAATGCGCCGTTACCATTACTACCGCGCCCGGCATTGCGAACGTTGTGCTTGCGTCATTCGCTACAACAAGTCCTGAAGGTGTGCTTACTTCCCAATGCGTAAATCTGAATCCAAGGTTCGGAACCGCGTCTATCGCTACGCTCCAACCTTGAGCGAACATTCCTGAACCGAACGCGCGGCCCCATTCAGGTTGCGCCACATTCACGATTACATTTCGTCGCGTCTGGTCGCCAACGCCTACATACTCGAAGTTCGCCGTGATTACTACAGGAACATCGCTGTCAGGCATTACAAACGTTGTTACTGCTGATGTCGCGTTCGCAAGAACTACGTCTGCTTCAGTTGTCCAGTTCACGAATCTGTAACCCGGAGCAGGTGTCGCTTGAATCGCCGTTACTCGGTCGATGATTCTCAAACCGTCACCGATTAATGTATGATTCGGATTCTCAGGATTAGCTTCCAATATCAACATTTGCCATCTGTCTGTTACCGTGCCGGCAGGTACGAAGTTCGCGACCACCAACACGTTTCCTGCAGGCATTACGAACGATGTCGTCGCGCTTGTCGCGTTCGCTATCGTTACGTCGCCGATTAATACTGACCAATGCGTGAAGATGTAACCTGGCGCCGGCGTTGTTACTGCCGACGCGCTGATGTTAACCGTCGCGCCAACCGCGAACTCGCCGCTGTTTCCTACGCTTACTATTGTCGCAGAACCTCGCGCAGGTTGCGCTGAAGCTACTGTCGCGATAAACGTCGCGTCGTCACATGTACACGGCCAGTTTCCGCAATCTGTATCAGGCGGGAACAATGTGCCGCCTCTGCCGTCTTCGCCTTGCTCAAATGTCCAACCGTCCGGCAAATTGCCTTCTTCTACGATATATCCCGGCGGAACCGTTATCGTAATACTTCCGTCCGGATTCGTTGTTACAACTGAGCCGTTCGGCAATTCCGGAGTAAACGTCAATGTGCCGTCGTCGTCCTTATCTACTGTTATCACTGTACACTCACATGGATAATATCCGCAAGGACCGCATTCGCACGGGTCTTTTCCGCACTCGTCGCAATAACACTCACACGGATAATCGCCTGTGATTGGACAACATACGCATGGGTCTTGACCACAAGTGTCGCACAAGTCACACTCACACGGATAATCGCCTGTGATTGGGCAACATGCACATGGGTCTTGACCACAAGTGTCGCACAAGTCACACTCACACGGATAATCGCCTGTGATTGGGCAACATACGCATGGGAACTGGTCACACGTGTCGCAAGGACACTCACACGGATAATCACCTGTTATCGGACAACATACACATGGGATTTGGTCACACACATCGCATGGGTCACATTCGCAAGGATACTCGCCGCAAAGGCTCAAGAATACCCAAACATCTACCATCATGTCGCCCGGCGACGCAGGACCTGTTCCAATTAAATGATATCCTAAACCTACTGTTGCGCCGGTTCGGTTCATTGTAAATGTTCCTGCTCCTACCACCGCGTTCCAGCCTGCTTCAGCTATAAACGCAGGCGGCGCTTGTTGCAATACTACTGATACGCCGTCGTTCGTCGTTTGTGCCGCTGATACCATTCTTGCCGATACACCCGGCTCATTCGTCCAACCTTCACGACCGATTTGTATCGGAATTACTACCGAACCTGTCGGCGGCGTTGTCGGATTCACTACTCGAATCGTTGTGCTCATTACATTGCTCGGACCTACTCCTACAGTCTCTACAGTTATCGGACCTGTCGGATATGTTCCCGCAACCAAATTCGCGTTCGGTTGAATTGTAAACGTTGCCGTCTCGCCCGGAGCTAACGTTCTCGCCGCTCCAACCGGCCAATCGCCAATCGTCCAACCTTCCGGATTTGCAGGCGCGTCCGATAATGTTACTTCTACGTTTCCGTCATTCGTTATCGTAATCGTTTGCGCTTCAGGTCGCGGAGTTCCTCGAACCCAATCCGCGAATATCGGCGCCGTCGGATTCAACGAAATTCCCAATACGCCTGTTACTGTTGTTATCACGTTCGAATTCGTCGCTGGTGTCGAGTTCGCGAACCCTGTGTTCGCTACGTCACCTGTGTGACGAACCGCAACGATATAACTTGTCGTCGGTATTAAGCCTGTAAACTCGCGGCTTGTTCCCCAGTCGCGGCCGGGAATAACGTTCCCGCTCGCGTCTAACAATCTGTACTCTGTTACCCAGTTTCCGCCTTCAGGCTGAACCGGAACTACATCTACCGTAAAGCTTGTCGCGCCCGGAGAGCCTAACAATATCGGTTGTCCCGGATTATTCGGCAACGTGCGAACTGTCGCCGTGTCGCCCCAAAGTGTCTCAGCAGGGTCTGATACCAATCTCCAACCCCATTGGAACGCGTATTCAACGTTCGCGTCCAAACCGCTGAACAACACGTCTGTTTGCGCCGCGCTCGTTCCAACTCGGTAAACTCGCTCCCAACCGTACGGAATCGCCGCAGTCGACGCGTTCAACGTTACCGAACTGCTCGTTCTGTCCGCAATCGTCGCAGTTCCCGGCAACGGCGGATTATTCACCGTAAAGCTTCCGGAAACTTGAATGCTGTCAACTTCCGGGTCTGTTACCGCTGACGCAATCGTCACAACTACATCGTGCGTTCCCGCAGGTCGATTTCCTACCAACGCGATTGTTATCGTTCTGTCAGTTCCCGGCAACCAATCAGTCGTCGCGTCAAATCCCGAAATGATAAAGTTCGCAGATTGATTCGCGCCTAAAGTTGCTGTGTAAGTATGCGCAGGAATCGACATGTTTCCTGTATTTCGAATCGTAATCGTTCGCTCAGCAGGCTGAGCTTGACCTCGAATTATCTCGCCGAACGCAAGGTTTCCGTCTTGGTGAACCAAATGACGTGTCGCCGCGTCTGTTGTGATAATTTCTGACCTTGTAATCGGCGACGCGTGCGTTAACTCAGGCACGATTCCACCGAATCGAACTTCTAAAATATACTCTGTCGCCGGGTCCAAATTCTCGAAATCTCGCGACGTTTGCCAGCCGCGAACAACGTCGCCGTCTGCGTCCGTCAATCGATACTCGGTTCTCCAAACCATTGTCGCGGTCGGGAATCCGGGCGGCGTTGGAACCGCAATCCACGGTGCGGTGATTGTTACGTTATCCACAACGATGTCGCTCGGAACCAACACCGGCGCATTCGGCGCAGCGTGGAAGTTTCTATCTCCGCTGCCCGGAAATCCTTCGCTTGACCATTGGGAAGCGGCTAAGATTGGACCGTTGTTATTGCTTAGTACGAATCTCGTTTCCACTCTCCATCTCGTGCCCGGTTCTTCAAGTGGGCTGCGAGAATTGAGTGCAGCTGATATAAATTGAGAATTCGAGTATATAGGAGTTCTTGCAGGATATACTCGTACCCAACGAGATTGTATCGTCCAACCAATAGGCGTAACGGTTTCACGAAGATTTAACTCTAACAGCCCCGGAATTGTTACTTCTTGGTCAATTACCGGAGGTGGCGGTGCAGCAGGTGCAGGATGATCTGCGCCAACTACTCTAATTCTTTGCATACCCGCTCTTGCCGGAAGTGTTTCTCCAGTTTCTTGATTTCGCCACATTACTTCTCCGACAACATATGCTCCGGCAGGAACATTGCGGAAAATTGGGTCGTTTACTTGCTCTGCCCAAACAGACCCTATATATCCCCAAGGCGAGTTGCCGCCAGTCCTCATTGAACCTAATACATAAACCCTCTCCCAACCCGGAGGTGGAGCTATTGTGCTAATAAGCGTAACCGTATTTGCAACAGTTGAAATCCCTTGTAAGTTCGGGTTTCTGCACGGAATCTCCGGATAATGAATTACTTCAAATGTTATTTCAAATCTTACAAATGTATCCGGTTGACCCGCTGAACTGTGGCGAATCGTTACCGTTTCAGTGTAAACGCCTGCATGGAATCCTGCCGGGATTGCTCGGTGCGGTCTAATCCACACCTCCGAAAACCACGCGCTTCGTTCAAAGTCAATCGCATTTCCCGGACCTGTAATATTTGTCGCAAAAATGGCAAATCCATCGCCATCATATCCAAAAAGTTGTGACACTCTATCCTCCACAACTGCCCATGTTCCGGGGTGCGGCAGAGCTTCGGGAGCAGGAACAAACGAAATGGCTCCGTCCGCGTCAGCCAATCTGTTCTGATGGGTCGCATTCAACATCGAACCAGCGCGTACTCTACCCGCGTTCGCCTGCACAACAATCATCGTACTTTCATCAAACTCCGTCCGACCCATTACGCCGGTTGAACGAGCTTCGTTAAAGTTCGTATCTTGCAACACGCGAGCGAAGAAGAAGTACTCGGTAAACGGCGATAAGCCTGTGAAATCTCGGCTCGCTTGCCAGTTTGTTACCGTCGTCGCGTCGTTTGTCAAACTCCAACCCCACTGAACCGTTCCACCCGCAGGAGATGTCACTCCGCCGCCGACAACCGTCGCCGCGTTCGGCCCAAGAATCGTAATCGAAGTCGCAGGTGTAATCGTTCTGCTCGCTCGGTTAACAACCATAGAACCTGTTACGTTCAATGGATTCGGTGTTACGTTCGGTCCCGAAGCAGTCGAGCCAACCGCAATCGTCACGTTATGCGTTCCCGCAGGCGGGTTCGCCGTTGGAGTAACGATAAACGTTCGGTCTGTATTCGGTTCCCAAATTGTGTTCGTCGTCACGCCTGTAAGCGTGAATCGACCGGTTCCTGCAGTCATCGTAAACGTGTACTGATTCGCAGGAATCGCTGTATTTCCTGTATTTCTAATCGTAATCGTTCTTGCAGCAGGAATCGCCGCGCCGAACGTCATTGTACCAAAATTCAAGTTTCCGCTTTGCAACGCGAACGTTCGCGTCGCCGCAACAACGTTAACACTTGCAGTCGTCGCCGAAATCGCGTTATGGTTCGCAGATTGCGCGCGAGTCGCCGTGAACGTTACGTTTCCTGTTCCAACGAACGTTACAACTCCTGTTGTCGCGTTAATCGTCGCAACTGACGTGTTGTTCGAAACCCACGTAATCGCGCCGTTTCCTTGACCGCCGCTGTTCGTCGTCGCCGTAATTCCTGTTCTGCCGACCCAATGCGGTCCAGCCGCAACGCTCGCGGTCAATCCTGTTTGATTCGCTCGGTTCACAACAATCGAACCTGTAACGTCCAACGCTGTAACGCTCGGATTCGTCGCTGTTGACGAGATTCGCGCTGTAACGTTGTGAGTTCCTGTAGGCAAGTTCGCGTTCGGCCGAACCGCGAAAGTTCGGTCGGTTCCAGGCGCCCAAGCTGTGTTCGTAGTCATCGCTGACGAAATTGTGAAGTTCGCGCCGCCTGCGGTTAACGCAACCGAATACTGATTCGCAGGGATTGCGGTGTTTCCTGTGTTTCGAATCGTTATTGTTCGCGCTGCGGGTTGAGCTGCGCCGAAGGTTGTTGCGGGGAA
>Ga0123355_10010428_pt1 | contig 14241 bp, 10 predicted proteins | sample TergutEmb28metaG_3_FD_89872 | JGI IMG/M metagenome (GOLD analysis project Ga0123355, IMG submission 89872) | Embiratermes neotenicus P1 segment gut microbial communities from Petit-Saut dam, French Guiana - Emb289 P1 | ecosystem: Host-associated > Arthropoda: Insects > Digestive system > Gut ...
ACCACCACCACCACCACCACCACCACTACTACTAATAATAATAATAATACTGTTTTGATACAATATTGCAATTTTGTGTTTACTCATAATATAGTACACATAACATATGTTAGGAGATAAATTTACGAGAATAGTTCATAATAGGTAATTAGACGAAAATATAAATTATTTGTGCCGTATTGATAATCGGGTTGCTGTCAAACCTTATATATTATCGTATCGTTGACAGCGGACTCAAAACGAACAAAATCCTAGTAAATTTAAAATTTTGGCATTAAAATACAGTACCTAAGTTCGGGTTTACTATGAAGTCTTCAACATAAAACTGGTCGAGTAATGACAAACACGTTGCATGGTGAAGCAACTCTGTTGGAGTTTATATAGCGTCAATATACCGTAAACAGCCTAGTCCTGTGTACGTATGTACTTTTGGCTCTTAATTTGAAGAAAACACACAGCGATGCTATTACAAGAATCAATACTTAAAATGTTCCGATTTAACATATATATTTGTTCTGAGAATCAAATTAACTAGTAAATTCATTCTGTAGGCGTATTTTCGAGTTGCTGAACATTACAACACGTTTCAAATACAGTTAGAATCTACCATTATCTTTCAGAGTTAATAAGGTGGGATGTTAACTGCTACTCCACCACTTCATTATCACGAAGTGTACCATTAAACCAAATTTCACGTTTATGTCTAATTAGAAGCTGATAAACTCCTGCTTCCATTCCGCTCTTTCATTAAGAGTTCCAGCAGTATTTCATTAAACTTTCATACGAATAATTTGCATAAATGATGTTGGCTAAGGCAACGCCGTTTGCGAATAACGCCCAAATGCTTAACCCTCTGAAACATGAAATTTAACGTTATTTGTCTTAACGTCTCAGTTCACACCTCACAGCAGACACACAGCTTCTCCATTTCATAGGACATTCTTTAATGTTACGTCAAGAAATGATGGAAAGTTGTGAAAATTGAAAGAAAATCATGTTTTGTTGCGACCGATTTCACGAGAGAGTGCATAAAGTGGTTACTACATACAGGTATAAATGACGTTCACTGTACAACAGGCCATGAAGGCCCAGAGGGGGAAGGGGTAGAGGTAATCTGTACTTTTTCTTTAACCTCGGTGCTAGATGTGGTGGGTGGTCAACGCCCCCACCGGAATCAGTCCCTGGACCGTCCAGCCCAAAGCGATTCGCTATACCGACTACGCAACCCCAGGACCACGCCTACTAAACAGACAAAACTTTAAGGGATATTTTGAACAATCAACTGAATTACTTAGTCAAACAATTAATCTAATAAACGTATGCAGTTATTACTGCACATGTACATCTACATGGTGACGTTTGGGTGCAACGGAAATATGTAATGGGTGAAAGTAAGTGACTTATATACACACTGATGGTTTTGAATGCTTATGTCATTTGTACAGCTTTTCCTCCAAGTATCGTTCTACCAATGCCTCAATCTCAGCTTCATCCTCTTCCTACTCTTGTCAGAATGACAAGCCGGCAAAGCATGAAAACCTAGCGAATAAACGCTTTTTTCTGGCAATAGTTTTTTTTTTTCCATGCTGCAAAGAGGCAATATCGTAACCATCTAAAGTTTCCCATTGTACAATTATTACTAGTTTTCCTAAGTTCTGAAATGATATGCAGTTTGCGTTTGCTACTGAATGCCGCCCTCCAGATTCAGATCTGTCAAAATTAATCCCCTTGCTCTAAAGATCACTTTTTCACCACTGACGTGTACGTGTAACCAATATCCAATAAATCAAAATTCCACCGCTCTTATTTCAAGCCACTACTTCTCACGACTTCTGATTCCACTGGCCGTGCTTTATTAAGACGTGGATCTACTGACGCTCGCTTGTTGGGATTGCCGGTTCAAACCCAAACGGAGGAATGTATGTCTCTTGTGACTGTTGTGTGTGGTCAGGTAGAAATACCTGCGACGGGCCGATCACTCGTCCAGATGAGTCCTGCCGAGATTGGTGTGTCTGAGTCTGATCGTGAAACCTCATGGAGGAGGTCTTAGGCCCACTATGGTTGTCCAGCCATGAAAAAAAAAAAAATTCTCACCACTCCAGCATTTTCGTGCTACTCATACCAGAAGGACGTGAGGGCCAAGCCTGTGAATAATAAAGTGATACCTCCATTCCCCCTCACAGAAATTAGTACCTTACTCCTTATACATGACTTCCCTTCTGTTTACTCTACTAGTATTTTTATCTCTCTGTGTCCGTCTCCATTTTGCTACCAGTAAGGATCTAAAAGCGTAAAGCTGTACAACTTCCGTCAGCACATCGTGTATGGGCGGTCCTCAGTCATCACATATGACGTAATTACGAGCTCGCTTTACTCATATTGCGATAATAATCCGAAGTTTGACCTGACGTCTCCAGTGTTTATTACTGCTTGAACTTTACGTGACACCTTTCCTGCGTCCGAAGGACAAAATCAGAACGGATAAAGAATCAGTGTGTACCATATTGCTCACCGTATACTGCCAACGAATCATTCTCCGTCACTTGTTGCACTGACCGTGGCAGAGTATTGTGAAGGCCATTGCTCAGTAGTAATCTCAGTCGGAAGGTCTGTGATAATGATTGATGGTTCTCGGGGATTTCCTCAGTCCTTTTACTTAGACTGTGTTACAGGAGCATAACGAAGATACCGTTATCATTCATAGTTCTTCCAAACGTTCGACACTAACCAGTGCAGTTGAAATACACTAGCTGAACAAAGCAAGAACGAACTTATTACTTCGCAGTAAAATACCCAAGATGCGAATTTCAATATCTCGCAGTGAATAAACCTTAGTCAGCCACCTTGTATGTGCAGACGAAGGATAGAGTCTTCTTGTTGATTGATATTCCGTCAGGACAACTGTGTATTTCGACTGAATTAAAGGTTAAGAAGAGTATAGCCCTTGTGACATGTTACATGGTTTAAAAGTTTCTAACGTTTAAATATTTGCAAGTTGTAGTTTTGGTTATTCTTCGAGATTATTCTGCGTGGTTACTCGAACATGAGCTAAAAATGGAATAAATTTTCGAATTCGGCATAACAATTTTTTTTCCAGCCGTGAATTTCAAAGTCCGGGATGGGGAAGGCAAGAGCAAGCTGAAGAAATAATACTGAGTAATTCAGAATTTTTAGTCTTCACTAAATATTGCTATATAATAAAAACCAGAAACCAGGAAGAAGAGGTGCGTGAGACATGTAGAATGCATGGTTGACCACAGTTTTGAGGTTCGAGTAATTGTAGGAGCAGAAAGGTCTTTCTTCTCCGTCGGGTCTACAATGAATCTGGAGGCCCAACCAGCTCTATAACCAGAAATGCAGCTGCCGGACACTGGGGCTGAGAAGTCTCCTCCGTCTAATACCTAAGTTAAGAATGTGTTAAGCTATACGTCCTGTCCTTTCTGTTTTTATAACCTGGCGATTATTTCAGCACGAGGACAAGTTTTTCTGTTTATGCGACGGTTAAAATATTTGGGTCAACCAGAATTAAAGGGGAAACGTGACGCCATATGAGCACTGCCGAATTCTAGACACAGTTCGGAGCATAATATTAATGTGCGTCTTAAAGAATCAAACTTACATTGTGAGGGTATGGACTTGTTAATGTAGTTTATAAAAGGAGCCAGCAAAGGGCTTGTATGTAAGTGGTAGTCAACCTTCTTGTGCCGAAAAAAGTAAACTTTTCAGATTAGCTGCGTGAATATCTGACTCGGAAGAAAAAGGCTCTTTAGTGAATTATTTGCGGAAACGGTCCTTCTCAATGAGCTTCATGCAGAGTGACCACTATATCTTGTTACCTTCCCAAGAAATGCATATACTGGAGCTACATGTTATGCCCCATACAACTGCAGAACTGTCTTACCTGAATACAGATTGTACAACATAAACCAAAACCTTAATTATCCCGCGTATCCGTTTGCAATTCATCGTCATGTCAGAATAATTCTGCACCATGTTCTGCGGGACATTTTCTGGAGAACTTTGGTATGACACGTTTAAACGAAAGTCTCTATGCTTGTTTAAGGTCTTCAGGGGTTTGGTAGCGCTGCGGTGCAACCACCTTTAGTAAGCCCCAGAGTGAATTATCACACGGTGACAGGTCAGGGGCTTCGATGTGGCCAGTGAAGTGTAGCGAGCAACACTGGTAACCCACGGCCATACTAACGTTCCCAGAAAGCCAAATTAAGGTATTCCCTAACAGGGCGTACGTAATATGCCGGTTCCCCGTCCTGTTGGAGCCAGGGATCGTCCTTAATACCAAGCTTTTCCAGTTGCGACAGGAAACAGTTTTGCATCGTGTCCAGATAAACGTGTTGATTAATTGGACCACCAAAGAAATACGTTCCGAATAGCCGTCCACTATCCATCCCAGCCCATATCATGACATGTGGATGAAACTGTTCCAGTTGTGGAAATAATGTAGATCCTCAGTGGTGGCACTGCTATATCACTCATGGTTCCATTCACGTAACCTGGAGAAGATAGCGAAATAAGATGTTTATATTTCTGCAGTGATAACAAGGCATTGTGGCCAATCTGTACATGCGAAACAGTGATACCGTTAATACAGTAGGGGCATCGTGCATTCACTGCACAAAGCCATAAATGTGGACTATTCCGTGAAAAGGTTCACCCGCCACTACGTACATTCTGTACCTTATACGTGCTCAAAAATTAGAACAAGGCGCAGGTCGTTACCGCTAATTTACTGCAAAACGTTGTTGCAATTCAAAGTAATTAAACATCTCCAATTAATGGGGTTCATACAAGAAAACCACTTCCAAACCCAGAAGTGTAGTAGAATCCAAATATATAATCAATTTCAATAAAGCGCTCAATAAAAGACTTCTTTATCGCAATGTACGGATAAATTCTGGGCTTTGTATACATAATTTTTCCATCAATTAGAGAACAAAGGTTTGTTCAAACTCTTTACTCTTCTTGTAAGAAATCCACGCCTGACTTCTTCTTTTTAACTATTTTCTGAATTACTTGGCCCTTGGAATAGTAATGAAAGAGAAAGTGCGTTGACAGCTGGAGAATAAGTATGGGGAAAGTATAAGATGAGAGATGGTAAGATTTGCAGTAAAGTAATTAAAAGTAAGAAGGAATACTTGAATGTGCAAGTTCTGTATTGTCAGACAGGGCAGCAAAGTATTAAAACTAAGCGCACAATGAAGAAAAATGCTGATAGAGTGCAAGGAATAGCGACAAAAGGAAATAGAAGTTTCAGGCTGCCGTACAAATCTCCCATCGTAATAAGAAAAAAGGCATTCTTTCGTATATAACAGTGTAAACGTCTTTAATTACAACCGCGATTCCCATTTTCCTCGGGGTGCAATTTCTTCAGGCGGGTTATCACAATAATGTTAGCAAGTGGACCATTTCTGAATTCTGCCTGTTTCTGCGATGAAGGTAATCAGTCAGGAAATTTCTGCCATAGGTCACATTGCATCAGGGTCAACAGCATTTACAAAGCATCTGTCAGATACTCCATAATTATGTAAACTAATAATTAGTGTGTGGTTTAAAATAAGTAGACTTTGTAAAAGACTGATGTCAAACCAGCGACCTACTGGGCTGTATTATGCGGTTCGCGGCCACATATGTAAATTTTGAATATACTCTAAAATGTATACAACATTAAGTATGCAACCTAGTGTGACTTTTACACGTACGGCCTGCGAAACAGCCCACAAAAACGGCTGGGATAATTTACAAAATTCGAAATCCTTGGTTTTAAACGAACTATTGGTACATGTTACACAAAACAGGGACAACGAATGTACCTGAAAGCGGATAGTACTGAGTTTTATTGAAAAGACAATTAGTCTTGAATAATAATCACTTTTGATATATTTGTTAACTGCAATTAAGCTGACACGCGTTGACTGTAGTACAGTACACATTTACACACAAACAATACATAGAACAATACAACAGACACAAACAATACACAGAACAACACAGCTGACTAATTGGGAAGGGTGCGGGCCGCGCCCCGTCCTTGCGAGTTATACCCTGGCATTTGCCTTACAACCGAGGAAAAAGCAGCACGGAAAAACCTCAGTCAGGGTAACCGAACAGAACACAGCACACGTAACAATAAGAATACATAAACATAACAATAAGAATACATAACTTACAGAGATTAACAAAATTATACAAAACATACAACCATATAAACAATGATAAAAAAGAAACAAAAGAACATGAAAGAATATGATAAAATAAAAAGCCATAAAACAGCAAACTTCATGTCATCTATATATCCTCTAATTATGTTAGGTATCCTGTTACTAAGACTTACACTACACTTCACCCAACTACACTTCACTTCACTTTTTGACACTTCACTTCCTCCCATTTAAACTTCACCCAGCTATACAGCACTACACTCTCATTTGACTGAACCCCATTTAAATTTCCTACCGCTCTATTTCACCTCACATCACTACACTTCACCTCACTTCACTTCACTGCACTTTTAGGTGATATTCGCCACACCTCTCTTCCTTTAATTTCACCCGTTTATAGTTGCTTTCCTAACTCTGTTTATTATATTATTATTATTACTTATTTTATTATTTATCCCATTGACAAAACATCTGAATAGGAATATGGGTCAAATACGCGGAGAAAGGCGAAGCCTTAGCTTCGGTCCGACTACGACAGAGCTGGCGAAACTTCTTGAGGGCAAGTACTCAAATTTTCTATAAAATTCGAAAAAGTTCTTTCGCGTGGTCATTGAAATTTTGAACTGCAAAATACGTTGTTGGAGTCTTCCATAATTATTACTAATTGTGCTATTATTATTATTATTATTATTATTATTATTATTATTATTAAGGGATATTACAGTTAAAATGTACAATTATTCGTAGTTAACCATTACATTATATTTCTAGGTAAGGCCTCATCGAGGAATGCGATAAGGAAGAATATATGAAAGTAACTGGGACTGCTACTATTTCTTGCTTGGAAAGAATCCTGTAGAACATATTGTCCAATGTCACGTATTCGCCCAGTCACCGACAGACCGGCTCCCCAGTGATAAATACCCAGTCAACACTTCTCACAGCTCCCGATTTTTGTAAAAATGTTTCACTCGCAGTATTATTTGGTAACAACGGTAGTTTTAAACAAACTCTAGGCAGTCAGGCATGTATGTGTATATGTACACATATTCTTTATGATACAGAGACGCTGGTTGAGCAAAGTAAATACAACAGACTAGGACATCAGTGAATGCCGGGTGGCAAGAAAATCTTTCTGCCTGCCATTTTGGACACACGTGTTATAGGTTTGTCAGCCTTGAACTAGACGGAAGTGAGCTCCAGCTTCCGCCTGAGTGCGCGATGGTAAAATGCTCATACTACACACTTTCAGCTTCTGTCACAGAGCAGTCTGCCTGCAGCGGCCGAATAATTCATCTGTGTTTATAATTATCTATGTTCCGTGCAGTAAACAGGGCTCAATTATCCATCCCAACGTCAGCAGACACGTCAATACAGGAACAAACACTTAACGACAAGAGGGACACTTCTGACATAGATATTTTTTTGCATTTTGAAACAAGAAGTATCACGATACATAAGAATTCATCTAATCTTCCCCAAGTTATAAATATTTCACCATGTAATTAATTGAACACATGTATTTTGGTTCCATATCTGCACATCCGTGATATAATCAACCATAGCTATTCTGACCTACGTTAACCCCCTCCCTGGTGATGGCCACTGTAGGCCGAAACATATAGGAATAGCGTAACATATTAACTATTGTTTTTTATTGTTGTGCATTTGGCACAAATATTGCCATTCGTCTATTCTCTGTAAACAGAAGGTCGTCAGGAGAATAGCGGCATATGTACGTAACAGAAAGTAAAGGCAGGCTGGAAAAAAATTTTTGAGAATATTCATGCTTTATACACATCAACCAATGTCACTAGGACGTAAAATCAGGTACTGTGAGATTTCAAGGGCATGTGTCGCGCGTGGAAGACAAGATAAAAAGTGCACAGGAAGTTGTGGAATAACCCAAAGTAAAGAGACAACTTGAAGTATACAAGGGTAGATAGAATAATAATATTTAAATGGATCTTAACATAATAGGACAGAAAAGAGTAGACTTTCTTCATTTGGTTCAGGATAGAGGTTATTGGTAGAAACTTGTGAAAACATAGTCGGAAAAGTTATTTTCCTTCAGGTGGGAAGAATTCCTCTTCTAGCCGAGGAACACCCAGCTTCTGCAGCTGTGTTAATTAGGAAAGTGTAATGAAATTGAAAGAAGTATTTCGAAAAGAGAATAGCCTAATTCACAAATCTGAACTGCTTGTCACTGTTACCGAAAGAGGTTGTCAATAGCTAAGATTATGAAGGGTCGATGGTAGAAGAATTGGAAAATTATGGAACATTAGTAGAATGGTACTAACATGGGAAGCGGATGAACTTGGTGGAAAATTTACGCTAGTGCCAGTTAGTCCACCACAAATCCCACATGAATTGGCCTAGAATCGAACACTGACCTCCGCCTTGCCACTATATGACAATTGCGTTTGATGTGATAATGTGCGATAGATAAAGAAATACCTGCTTTTTTATGGTGTAACATTCAAGAATACTCTTAGAAAATTTGCAAGTGGATATTGGTATGAGGGTAATACATGTGTATGCGACGGAAAGGAACTACAGGAAAGTTGGTAGACGTACTGGTGTTAACTTCAAATTACATCCAAGAAAATAACTCACACTACAGATGTCTGACGTATGTAATTATAGCCCCACAGCAAGGAACATTTCGAACAAAATTCCAAGACCTGTATTACACAAACGTTACTTTTTCAGTGTTTCCTGTCTTCCCCTACATAAGTATTAACATTTGTTTGTGTGTTCTGTTCCTATCCGCAGTGTTTGTCAAAAGAAGCAGCCTTACTTTTAAATGAAACGAGCAAATGAAATCGTGGTGTAATTTTATGTTCTACCCAAAGAGTTCCATGAGATAGGAAAGGGCAGAGGAAAATGGAAGTTTTCAAGTTCGCTGATGGAGTTTCCAATAAGTAGGAGTGCTTTTTACAAGACGGATGGGTCTGTCTTCAACAAGCTGTGCTTTTAACTACCAAAATGTAATTCCACACCGAGAAAAGGGACTAGAAGTTAATATACGTTACGTAGAAACTCTTAATGCTGAAGCGTACTTTTGTAGGAATTGTATGTTGTTACAGGGCAAGGAGATGTACAATACTTGTCGAAAAATCGATTTGTGAATGTAAAAGTAAATTAAAAATTATAGGTTAAAACCCCACAACTACTACTCAAATTACGTCAAAATAGAGTAATGAAATTACAGGTGCGAACCTTGAACAGAATCGCCACGAACATCAGTAACGTTTATTGGCTCAGCTACAAACTCAACCCGCTTTTGTGACTGACATTTTACGAGTTTTTCCCTTTTCCCGTCTTTCAAATATCTGTCGACCAATCTGACGCTGAATTAGGAGTTTATGGGTTTAATGGAAGTACGACATTAATGTAGAACATTTTTGAGTTTTATCATAAATAAAATATGATTTATACAAGAACAAGTTTGCGTCAGTAATGTTGTTCCAAGTTCTGATGCAACTTCCAACCTAAATACCTTCGAAATGATACATTCAGAGCAAGGGAAAATATCGATAAGGAAATAACGATCTAAAATGCATGTATCTGAATAAACGCACGTGTGCATGTATGTGTGTGTGTACATGTTTGTCAACTTAAGGGCAAAGAAAATAATATTTTACAGTGGTGGCAAGCGTATTACAGTTTTTTTTTTAAAAAAAAGCTGTTAAGTACATAAACAGGCCTTTGGAAAAGAGCTGATATAACACCCAAAAGATTAAAAGTAGGATATGTAGCAATTACAGAAAATGGTGTAACAGAAACAGTTTTGGTAAGAGTGGAAAATAACGTGTCAAATGGCATGGACATATATTGCGCATGGGAGATGGCCTAAGAGAACAGCGAACTGGTCTCTGGAAGGGAGAAAAAGAAGAGGAAGACTCGAAATGAGTGGGAAAGGGAAGTGACAAGAGTGATGAAGCAGAGGATTCTAACAAACTTAAAACTCGATAAACCAGGAAATATAGCGAGAAGCGACTGAGAACCAGTATCTGGTATCTGGAAAACGGCTATAGACAGAAGTACGTATAGCATGTACTTATATTCCCTCTCAGTATTTGGAAAATATGAATTCAATACATTAGACTATTTTTTAATGTAACCGGGTTTTTGACCATAACCATAACTTCATGAAACGTCGTGTCCGGATTATCTCAGTCAGGGTGGTGGCGAGCTTACGTGTTGAGAAACCGAGTATTCGTATTTCGATTCCTGAATGGGGAGAGAGATCTGTCTCTTCTCCGAAGCTTCTAGTTCAGGGCCAAAGCAGGTTTATGTTTATTGGGTACCGGAGTACTTTCCTCTGGCGTAAATCTTCTCGGTCATTAAACTGACCACTCATCTCCATCCACCTAAACCCGGAATTAAGAATAACTGATCTACTACTCTGCCCACCTACATGCTTCATGGCGTGCGCAATGGCAGCTTTACCGTTATCTGTTAAAGTAATTTGGTGATTGAATGTAATTCCTCAGTTCACTATAGACCCAACGTTTACGAAAAAGGGCTATACTCCACAAGGCGGCTGAAGTCTCGTAATGAGACGTACTGCCCTTTTCTTACTTTTTAAAAACCCGTAAATTATTATTTCATAATTAATTTGGAATATGAAAAAAAGACGAAAGACGAAAAACATGCATAATTAATCGTAGGCAGAGCGAGATCTGCGGTTCTCACAGTGCTACTAATACAGATCTAAACATTCTGCAAGCTACATCCTATCAGCTGGCGTTTTGGGGAAGCTTAATTTCAACGTCTTCAGGGTCTAGCTATGCCAGGAACCTATCCTGAAGGTGAAGGCATATGCTTGTCCGAAATGTTGGTAACTGTTTACCAGGCGACACGGCTTAACTTCCCAGAAGACTTGAATCTAAATCATAGGCGTGTTTTACGTTGCGTAATAATTTCTGCCATATTCTTCCCACTCCATATTCGGTGATCCGATACCGGAAACCTCGTGGTTTCAAGAATTCAGCGTCCGTTTCAATAGGGACCCCATTCGACTCCATAATTTTAGTAATTTTATCGGCTTTTGAGTTGTATAATGAGGACAAAATGACGATGTATTAAACAAAGTACGACTTAAATGTATAACATAACAGTGGGGCGTGTTTGAAAAGTTTCATTCTGATCAGGTTTACATAAATCGCTTTACTCATCACTTAAAGGACCAGTAAGCAGAATTATAAGTACTCCGTGGCAGAATTATGCATACTCTGTGGCATGTCCATAAATGTCAAAACTGTTAACACATTCCAGAAAAACAAGAGATTTAATGTGCTCTTAAAATTTCTCCGTTCAATAGATCATATTCAAGATGTATGCAGATTTACAAATGACATTCTTTAAATGTCGATCCCCGAGGTTTACAATCAACGATGACCGCTGAACGATATTCAACAGTATATCAAGTATGTAATGACGAAGGATATAACATTAATTCTTTCTATACAGGCTTAAGATTCCAATATTTAACTCAAAGAAATGAAGAAGGTAATAAAAATAATCTTGAAAGACATGGATTACGTACCAACAAAGATTGTGAGGTTGGGGTAGTATTTCTTCTAACCACAGGAACGCACATTAGCCGTGTCGAATTGCAGGGGTGCGAAAATTAAAGAACCAGGATCCTAATAATAGCCACCATCTGAACTACATAGGTTAAAAAAAACTCACACAAAATAAAACAAAAAAAAACACACAAAACATTATAAACATGTAAATAGGGGAGGCTGAGTAGAGGTCAGTATAGTGACTATTCTCGGAATGGACGATCAGCTTTCGATTCCCAGGAAAGTTGGCGTATTCTGTCTTTGCAGCAGCGTCCAGACAGGTTCTGGGCCTATTCAGTCTCGTATCCAGTCGATGTCCGGAAATTCTGCACCCGTCAACAAGTTACAAAAGTGAAGCTGATCTCTCACCTCCGTCTAACACGAGATGAAGTATTTATATATTACGAATAAAATACCTGTCAGTATTTCAGACTAGGGAAACTAAAACTGTAGGTAGACTAATGAGTAATAAATAGATAAAAGTATAACGGGTGAGCTACTTATAATGATCCATCCCATAGTTGGCTGGAGAAGCTGGGAAAACCCACGGGAAATCACAGCTAGTACATACAGCGACCTAGTCACAATTTGTACAGAGAAGTTTTCAAAATGACGTCAGAAGCGGAAACGCTTGAGAATGGAGGGGAAATATAGCGTTAAGTCTTCAACTCGGCACTAGATGGAGTGAACTTTTGACGTCACACCGCGTTCGCCTTACTCCCGAGAAGATTCCTCTATATCCAATGGATATGAGGCTACGTGGGTCGCAGAGCCGCTCTTCATAGTGATAAATAATGATGACAATAATAATAATAATAATAATAATAATAAAGAAAATATTAATCATAGATGCTAAAGGTATAATTTTCACTGATGAACACGGGGTTAAAACAATAGACCGGACTTAAAATCACATAATTTGTTTTTTGTGTAGTAGCGCGCAGTGGCCACCCTACCACTGACACCACTAAGTTAAAAGCTATCGCTGCCACCAACAGACAACACCATGTAGGATTTCAGGTGTATTGTAATCTAAATTACAGTATCCATATATTAACAAAGAAGGTTAGTCACTTCTATTATCAACCAACAACTGCACTTATATAACTTTCACATAAAACACTTAAAATCACTCCGACTTGATTCGATCTTGTCAGATCATCATCAGGGAGCTTTGTTGTTCCTTGCTAAAGTCATATTACAATATTCACAATTTAACTCGTTTTTACAAACAAGGTGTTGTGGCAGCATGTCATGTTGTGTAGGAATGTGTTGTTGGGAGAACAGTTGGCTAGGTGTGCGTCGTATGCTACGTAATGATGGATTCATTATGTAGCATACGACGCACATCTAGCCAACTGCTCTCTCTACAACACATTCCTATACAACATGACATGTTGCCACAACACCTTGTTTGCAAAAACGAATTAAATTGTGAATATTGTAATATAACTTTAGCAAGGAACAACAAAGCTCCTTGATGATGATCTGACAAGATCGACACATGTCGGAGTGATTTTAAGTGTTTTTAAAGTGTTTTATGTGAAAGTTATGTAAGTGCAGTTGTTAGTTGATAATAAAAGTGATTCTACAAAAATTCACGGTGAAACAATAATATTTAAAGAAGGTTAGCTTCTAAACACTAAGGTAAAAGTATAATAAAAAACAAATAATGTAGAACAATTGAAAATAGTACTTTTCCTAGAAAAAAGACAACTTGATCACCACCTGCCGATGCAAACTCCCTTTTATTACTGCGGCTGTCCAATTTGGAATAAAATTTTAAAAAGGTCAAAAAATGTATAAAAGGAAATATATCACTGAGCAATTTTAAAAACTTTGATTTGGTTCTAGATGAAGTTAACGACGCTTACCTTGCATTTTCAAAAACAGCAGTGAAGCCCGTATCTCGTAGTCGTACAATTTTAAGCACTGCCTACATGTCTGCTTCCATCGGAGTTTCGGGGGAAAAAATACTGTTCAACTGCAGCTTCGCAAAAACCCCACACACATTCTCATCATAAGTCAGCCATTAAGTTTGTCACCTAGCAACAGTCTCCTGCTGTTTCAGCTATTTTGCTGTTGCCATGTGAAAGATAGGTGACCCAGCCTTCCTATTCATCTAGCTGAGGAAAATACCCCAGCTGTTCACCACAATCTACTGTGGACATATGCAAAATGAAATGAAATGAAATGAAATAAAATAAAATAACATTTTTTTACAGGGCACTACTTTGCTAATAAAATCAGTTTCGATATTTGATTTCTCAAAATTGTCAGACCAGCAGAAGAATTCTTATACAAATACACACATAACCAGTCTGTCACCAAGAATTATATCAAACACCAGCCATTGTTACTACCCTTACAATATTCTTTTATATTCTTTCACTTCTTGTGTGACCCCCCCCCCCCCCCCCTTTCCCCCTTTCTCTCCTCCCTTTTTTTCTTTAAAAACAAAACAACCCTCATAACAAAACACCCCCCCA
>Ga0123355_10010429_pt1 | contig 14240 bp, 5 predicted proteins | sample TergutEmb28metaG_3_FD_89872 | JGI IMG/M metagenome (GOLD analysis project Ga0123355, IMG submission 89872) | Embiratermes neotenicus P1 segment gut microbial communities from Petit-Saut dam, French Guiana - Emb289 P1 | ecosystem: Host-associated > Arthropoda: Insects > Digestive system > Gut ...
AATTATGAAAAATTAGAATTTTTGAAGTAAATTTTTTTAAAATATTAATTTTTTTTATAAGATACTCTCTCTCTTTCTATTTTTTTTTTTTTTTTATTACTGGTAGCTTAAATACTTCTTCTGTTGTGATTTAGACATTGAATGGCTGCTATTTAACCAAGGTTTGTACACACCACATATAGGTCATACCTGTGGTGTGTGCTTATGTATAAATTAGGTTGAAAGTTTTGAGGTGTTCCATCTTTTGTTTCCATGGACTGTTTTCAATTCTTCTTTACTAATACTACTAAATAAAGAATTTTTTTCAAACATAGAGACAGTATTTAAAATAAGAGTTCAAAATACAAGAACAGTATACACAAAAAATGTAAGGCTTAATGTCGCATTGTTTATGGGTTCTGCCATCCGTTGTTTATTTTTATATGGACCGCTCTCGTCAACAACTATGTCCGCGGGATTTTTTTTTTTTTTAAGGTCTTCGTTAAGCAGTCGACGTGACTCTGTAGTCCGCTCTTTCTGTTGTTCACTAATCCTGCGATCCTGTCACGTTCACCGGAATGTGGTCTCTCCGCCCTTCACCAGTTAGTGAACCTACGTCGTTCACAGTAATATGTGGTCTGATCCATGTCCATAATCTCGTTCATGAGAGGGCAATTTGTCGTAACCCAGAAAATCGTCAAGCATATTTGCATTACAAACACACTGCCTGTCAAAATGCTGTGTCCATAAAGAAATGGGTTGTCTATAGTAGTAAGGATGTAACACGCTTAAGTGTTACCCTATTGAGGATTGTTGAAGTGTTTTCTGTCTTATGTAAAATTGTGTATCGGGAAGTTATGACACATTGCTGTATCATGAGCATTATCCGGTAGTACTGTTCCTAACCCCCTACCTTCCGAGATGATACTGATTTTGATGTTCATTGTCTCTGTGACTTCCAGAAATGTACATTAACATGGTTATATAGCTATTATTATTATTTTATTTGAAATGATGTAACATATAAATCCAATTTTAGCATATTATTGCGATATTGTGACGTAAATAAACTGGTCAAATGAACGGATTACCAATTGTCAATGAAATGAACGAACTGGTTCTCGGTAGAAGTTTTAAATTCTAGCACCAGATGGTGCTTGGATGTTTATTAATCGACAGGTGGTGTGTAATTCGCGGGTACAGTGAGTAATTTGAAATGCCAATTCCGCAAGTTATTTGTAGAAATTGTGTAACGTAAATTGTAATGTAAGGAGTATAAATGTTACATAACAATATACAGGATAGCTGTTCAATATGTATGATCATAATTGATTTCTGTCGATACGATACCGTACGTTACAACCGCATTCAGAACAGCAAAACAGAAACTTAATACAACAGTGAGAAATCGTTTTGATATTGATTGCAGAAACTGAAATCTGTATATAAATGACTGGAGTGTATTAACATGATAATCTGAAGTTTCGATTAATTAGTGTTTTGTGCTGTGCTTACATCAAGGTCTGAGTGAAATATTCAGTTGTAAAACCGTTTAAAAACCCTCAAGAAGAATTAATCTCACGAGTTTGTTACTCTCGTCTTCTGGATTTTATGCAGTAATCATAATGTGTCATGTAAGTACTTAGTACCTTTTCGTTGATAACCATTCTATTTCAATAAGATAGTTCTTCAGTACTTGCTGTTTGCAAGTGAAAGAAAAATAATCGTGTCACTGCAACCTTACTTTACATTTGAGCCAAGATTCTTAAAAATTTTTTTGAAAACTGCACATTACCTTCACACTTAATTTTTGTCACTGTGTTTTGTTTTCAATATGGTTTGGATCTTTCAAATAATACATCTTTCATGAAACAAGTATAATGTAGTGAGTAGTAATGTGTATACTAATGCAATCATACATGAAAAGTTTGAGGTATTACAGCCAAAGGAACAAGAACAACTGGCAGAAAACTATTATTGTTTAGGATTTCACCTTGTATCTTCTGTTCAGTAAGTTTTAATGTTTTATACTGCCATTAAATAGGGTGGTAAGTTTTTACTTCATATGTAATTCTTTTGCTACTGTCAACAGAGAACATTATTAGCTCATATGTTTTAAAAGCAGGTCTACAACAGATGTCAAAAATGCAACGCAACTCTTGCCTGCATTCTGAAGTATCTTTCTGTGTTACACGTAACAGTGCTACCCACCATGTGAATACAACGTGATAAATGTGGCTAAATTAAACCACAATTACCTGAAAGAAGCATGCTAATTTTTGCAGTCTTAAAACTGAAATGTTTCGGATTGTAATTTTCTTGTTACATGCTATAACTAATGTGTACCTCATGTTAGTAATTTATTCAGATAAACTTACAGAAACATAATAACATTAGGCTGAGAATTCAGGTATTTTGGGATATGATACTGTGTTGGATGACTAGCTCATGACGTTCCTTCATCTTCAAGGATCAAAAGGTCTCAGAGAAGTTTCTAGTGCATTTCTTCAAAACTTCAGAAACCACTCACCTAGGGAACAATATCATATCCCAGAGGACCCAAATTCTCATAAACAATGCTGTGAGAACCTCAAAACACGCTAAATCAGTTTGACTTCTAAGTACACCATTTGAGTGAGTATTTGCAGTATCAGTTTAGCTAGCGTTTGTTCTATTATTGAAGGAAGTATGAATTAATGTCTACATTGTAGGACAGATCAGTAAATGATAACAAGGAATTACTTCCACAGTAAAAAGGAAATAACTTTGTATGCTTTGTGTTCTTGTGGCTGTAAACATGAGAGTTCCTTGGTCCCATGTGAGGCCAGCTGTAACATTTGACTCATACTTGACTGAACTAACAATCACGATTTTTATATGATGGATGATAAATCTAAGAAATACATATATGGGCTTAATTTTAGAGTTGGGTGTGGGATAATGACCTCATTAACACATGTAACATCCTTGAATAGGGAAACTGTTGATGCATTAGATCACTTATAACTCCTAGCAGCCTTGATTGTGGTGTCATACATGTGGGGCCTACTTTAATAGGAGCATCACGGAAGTACATGCCCCACATTTTTGCTGCAGTTTCACAGCAGATCCAGCCGTCTCCCATCCTTGTACATCTTGTTAAGGCTGGCTGCGTCATCCACTGTACTGTGTTTCTATTGCAAATTTTTATGTGTGGCTTACCATATTACTGAGCCAATTGAATTATCGATTGACTATTCCTATATCCATTGGATATATTCCTGTATATGGAATTTTGGGAAAATAAATGAAATGAAATGTTCTTCTATTGGTCTCTGCACTGGCCATTCTTGACAGGTTTTCTCACAAGATTTGTGTATTTGACCTTATCTTTCCAACCTGCTGTGTGAGCTTCTTATCATACCCTCCTATATTTCAGTTTTATAATAATATTATGTGACCTCCATAAGTGAAGAAGTTCTTTGTTATTTAGTATTCTATGTGGCTCAATTCATTCTTCTTAGGCCCAAATACACCCCTGTATATTGCATTATGAAAGTATTTCGTAATACAGTTACTACAGGATGTCTCATATATTTCAACACTTTTTTTTGGATCTTTTGATTTCAGTTAATATCTTAGACATCACTTCAATCCAAGCAGAATCATAAGCTGTTTTAAAATATAAAAATACCTAATGTGCAACTCTGTTGTGTATCCATTTGCCTCTGTTAGGCTGCTTCTCAAATGCAGTGATCTGACAAGTAGGTGACCTACTGTGATATAATCCACATTAATGGCCGAAAGTTCTGTCATGAGTCATGTTAACTGCAGCAGAACGATGCTGGGTAAAATTCTGTTTGCACTAGGTAGTTATTATTTTTACTTTACATCAGTTGTTTAGTTTGGGATATTTAATAGATGAACTTCTGTTAGGCCAGCATTTTGTTCTGTGTGCATTTAGAATATGTTTACAAAACACTTTTTTCTCCACATTGGAAAGAACTGGACAGCACATTGCTTGAAGCAGCCAGCATTGATTTGAAGAAATAATATCCTATTAAATTATATGCATTGCAGCCCATGGGAAGATCAGTGAAGCCCGTGACTCAATAGTTCTTCATCCTTTTTCTTTCTTTATTCCTCCTTCTCCTCTTCTTACTTTTAGACTTGTGATAAATAAGTTTCCAGCTCAAGCCACTCTATCTAGTAATGGCATTCTGTGCTATGAATGATAATTACAGCATCTGTGTTAAATTCTCTGTGCGGCATCATACTTGATCTTGGGGTGCTTTCATAGAATTCTCTCTGCAATATATCACAAAGTGACATTTTGGATAACCTTCTGGTTAAAATAATGAAGTAATAGATAAGAAAGATTAAAAATGGATTTAAGTTTGTGTTACTTGATAAGCACAATACAGTAAATTTGAAGGTGTACCATAGTTTATTCATGGACTTATTGAGTGAAGAAACCACAGAAGTACATCAGTCATTTAACTGTTTAATTTAAATGAGTTTCCATTTATTGGCAAGAAATCTATTCCATAATTTGTTTTATTTCTTTTAAGTGGTACACCAGTTCATTGTGAGTTTGATAGTCTACATTATAATACTTACTTTTCTTCATAACTTTCTCACAAATGAGCATGATGACGGCCATAACAATGCCCATACCAACAATCAGGAATGCAGGAGAAATCTTTTCCATGTCGACACTCACAAACTCCTCCTTGATCATGCAAGGTGGTTTGGAAGCCTGCCATAATTTGTCTTGATAATTTACGACGCCACCTTGGATTGCTTTCCGCATACTGCAACATATGGCATATGTTTGTGTTTGTTGAAATAAACATGCATGGAACTTAATTTTATAGTTACTGCTACTGCTGCTCCTTATATTACTACTACTGCCACTTCTGGGCTTGTATTATCATTTTATTACTGTTATCTTTCTCTTTTTTATACTTTTTCTCCATTTCATTGGTTGCCTGTAATTAATAATTTTTTTTTATCAAGTGTTTTTATAAATTAACTGTATCTTTAGTTTTTCCTTCATAAAATGAGAACATTACAACACAGGAAGATTTTCCTTCCAGATAGATCCTAATAAAATTAGGGTTTAAATTTCTTATCCTCCTTCTCCTTCTTCTTAATATTATTGTATTGCCGATTTTGTAACTGACCATTAGGCTACCGAGAGGGTGCAGAAATATTCAAGAAACTTATTGAGTCTAACCTTAATTATCATCCATCATATGAAGTGTCTGCAGGTCTTACTATGACCTTACATCATGCTCAGAAAATACAGAACACGCTTCTGGAAAGGATTTTATTTTTATTTCGTACACTAATTTCGAGGTATGCCGAAAATTTTTACGCATTGAATTCATTAGCTTACTGATACGGGTATTAAGCACCTGACGAAATTAGCAAATATTGATGACTTAACATCTCTGGTGGGAAGGTGCCGTTTTTTTTTTAGCATTTAAACAACATCTTGCGCAGACACGAATACTGACGAGTCATGTTCTGTAATGCCAAAGTCAGTGGATATTTTCTATTTACTCATTATATTAGGGGAAATACTTCAACCCAGTTGTAATGATTTTTGCTCAGTGAAAGCCATTTATTGTACTTACGCAATTGCGAGGGCTTCCTTATATGGCGAAGCCCATGGGAGAGCAATGTAGCAGTATTCAGGCGCGAAAATTATGACTTCAGTGAGATCGCACTTTTCTTTTTCGGTGTACGTTTCTGTGATCTGCGGATATACTTTCAGGGGCTCCGTGTGGAATGCGAAATGTTCTTTTCTCATCCTGACGATTGCAACTTCCCGCTTGTAGTACGGCGTGTTAGGTGGCGCCATCTTTTTCTCGTACAGTTCGTGAACCACAGGATCTGGATTGAGCTGAAGGAAAAGTGACATTATAATGGATGGTACAGTGATTATACGGAGCCTATTCTTGTTTGATATCTGTTAACTGTGCGATGATTTATAAAGCATGATTATTATTCAGAAACGATTGGGTGCTAGTTTCTATTGTTATCTTCAAATTGATTGAATCGTTCATTGATTGACTGCCTGACGCTTTCTTTCTTTAAGTACGGGTTTACAAGTACGTAGGCCACTGAGCGTGGAACAATTTGATGTTTGTAAATGATGGATTGGAAAGGACACGGAGAGATGCGGTATTGCTCTCTTTAATGCACTGAACAAGCCAGCATTTGCATTGAAGGACTCCTGGAAATCGTGAAGAACCTTGGTCATTGTAGCTGGGCTGTTGACTGAAATTCGAGCCCCTTGATTAAGAAGTGCTAATAACTGTACTGGATGTCCTACAATACAAGTATACTGTGAGCTTTTTCTATAAACTAAAAGTAGTGGAATGTCCTTGGTTACCGACCTGCATCGACGTCAGAACACTAAACATATCTCCTGAACTTCTGTTCGGACACGTAGCAATTAAGAAGCCAAGAAAGAAAGAAGAAAAAAAGGTTTCTTTACCAGTTTTAAGGTTCGAAACTTCTGAAAATACTTTCAATTGAGAACAAAACCCAAGAGGAATAAGCTTGAATGAAACTGTAAAGGTAACAACAAATTTGCGAAGAGGCCGGTTATATAATGCAAAGTGCTGAAATGCATGTTTTGATACAGATATGTAACAGCACCCTTCTTCTTTACTTCACGTAATTCGGAGGAAGTAGATGGTTGCTTACTGCGAACAGTCCTTCACTGTATGATATGTTCTCAGCAGCAAATTGGAGTGAACTGTCTATCAGGTCACGAGCGGTGCGAATTGTCTTCTTCGGTGTGTCGAGGAGCGAAGATACTAGGCTAGCCGAGTAGCTGGTGTTCACCATCACGGATAGGATGCATGCCGCTAGAAGAGCCGTTCGCCATGATGACCACTTCGAATCTAACGTCGTACCTGGGAGATGACAGCTGATGGTGAATGACTGTGTCCCAGATTATCACAGTGGTGTACAGAATACCGAAATTATTTCCTGAAGCTGGAACGCCGCGTGCTTTAAGTAACTTGTAGGTCTCTAAACCAATAAGCAACACCGAAACTTACCCGGGGCGCTGATAAGTCCTTAGCCGGACTAGGAAGGGAAGAAGCTCGGAAGCATGTCAGGGACGCACTTGATTTCAAGAAAATCGAGACGCGATCTGTCGTCATGTTTCTTTTCCTGCAAGGCATGCCGCCGAAGGAAATTCACGCCATTCTGACAGAAACATTAGCTTGTTTCCTTCATGGTCGGGCTAAGGACTTATCAGCACCCCTATAAATACAAACACGGGTTGAATTGTACTGAAAAGAATGTTGACCAACTTTGTTTCGTAGGAGCGAATAGTTATCATTAAATTAAATTAAATTCTTACAACTAACCAACTAACTGACTGACTGACTGCTTGGCTGACTGACTGCTTGGGTTACTGACTGGCTCCCTAACTGACTGACTAACTAGCTTGTTAATTAATTAACCAACCAACTACCAAATGAACTGTGACTTCCTGACTGATTAACTATATACTCTTAAGCTTTCAGGGCGATAGAATTCAATAAACTTCTCGGGCTAGCGGCCGCTTCAGTGTTTGAATGACGAGTGCAGGGAGTTGCAGTTGTTCATTACCTTGTTCACATTAACCTGCCACAAGACTGTAGTCGGGTCGCATGTGTCCAGTCTCTAGCCTCACATCCTTTTTATTTAAAATCACTTTAGTAACATCCTACGATTGACCTATAACACTCCCAAGTGATCTCTTTCATTTCGGGTTTCCGACGAACTTGTTGTTGCTATGAATCTGTCTACCCTTTTCTACATCCGTGGTTTGATTACCCTAATAATAGGCTAGTTTGGTGAAAGACGTGAGGTAAAGCCAGTAACAACCAGTTAATTCCTAATGAGCTTAACGTTCATATATATATATATATATATACATACTTAATTCTTGATGTATTTAATGTCGCTGTCAGTAACAGACGATATGGCGTCTAAAATGAAATGGCAAGGATTTGGAAGGAAGCAGTGGTGAACAAATTTGAGGTAATATTCTGGAATGTGTTTGGAGTGAAAGAGGAGGCCACGAAAAGTCTTAGTCAGGATAACGGACACCCGGATTTGAACCCGGGCTTTGTTGGCTGTAAAGTGACAACAGTGAGAATTGACCCTATAATTTTGGATTAAAACATAATACGAGTAATAATACACGCGCGCACGGGCATGTGACAGAAAGGGACCTACCACTTAGTTGTACCAAGGAAATGCCATAACGCTCATGTTCCGTCTCCGAGACCTTCCTGTCCAACAAACACGAGCAATACCAGCAATTGGAGATTACTATTGCACACCGTGTTACTACTTGGGAGATCGTGCTGTTAGGAAGTAAGAGAAGTAAACACCTTGTTCGCTGATTGCCCCAATGATGATCATGACGCAATCGCTCCAGGACCGCACTGTCTCCTCCTGGGTCGAAGCCATATAGTCTAACGTGTTGTTCTCCACCCACGACACGAAGCGGATAGTGAGGATTACGGCGAGCCACATTGCGGCGCACGACGTCCACACGTTCATTTCGAACGGCGCTAGGAGCACGGCACCATATGCCCCCGTCACAGGAGGATGCCGGAACAAAGCGAGGCTCCTGTCAGTGTTAAAAGCGGGACACATCCATTTATACCCTTTGCTACAGTTAGAAATTCGAGTCAGAGAGTATCCTGCCTACCGTTATAGCAACTAAATATGGATATAAAGAGTGGCGCAAAAGTGACTTAACACTAGAGACAACATTTTCACCATCGAGCGGCAAGTGACTTTTGCACCACTCTGTATAATGCAAATTAGTTGCAGTCTTTAAATGGTTAATACACGTATTTGTATTTTGTTAACAGAATTGCAACAGCTTTGTGGCCATATTCTGCTTCTAAATTCTGTTAACATTTCTGCTGTACTCACTGGAACTTCCAGGTCCTTGCGTTTATGTAGTCCATGCATGTGTATCGAGCTTTGTTAATGAAAAGGGCCGATATGCTAAAGTCCACCTCTTGGTTCTTCAACATCAGGGTCAAGCCTTCTAACTTGCCATTATCAACGACGTATCCAAACAATGGACTGGGCTTAATAATCACACTGAAAATGAATTATGCACATCATTGTTTGCGCAGTATGCCTAATACGAAACCTACTAGTTAATTGCACTGTAACACAACCTCTACTTTGTTGCTTGCGACTCCTGAAGTGAGACTAAATGGGTCCGAACTATGACAGTTACGATATCGTAATTAAGTTAGTGGACGTGTGTAACTTACGAGAAGTTGTAGGACTGCTGCAGCAGTTGGAACACTCTATAATGATACGTGGCCATAGCGTCCTTCATCCGGTTCTCTGGTTTGACCAGTTCCTCTTTCAGATTTTCCGTTGGTATGTTGTTTACCTAGTAATAACAAATGACGCGTTTGCTTTTAATGTTGGTTTAAATTACTTTCTGTACTCAGTAGTGAAGCCCCATTAAGGACTGAAACTGTACACTGCTTTAGTTTAGATGTGTCGTACTCCCTACACATGACGATGAATTAATATAAGAAGTCGCTGGAAAGATGATCTGGGAGGTGAAACCAAAAATCGTCTGAGGAAATCCTACTTCTTTGTCCTATCCAAGTCACACATGAACGGCCATGGGCTTGAATCTATGTTTCATAGCGCGAAAATTGCGCCTAACTGTCGGAGCTGTGGTGTAGCCTGCTGCTAGTTAAAACGTGCTCGACTGAAAAACAATAGACTATAAGACCTTAGTTGGATAGTCATTTAATTTAGAACACCTTATCAAATACCCATGTTTGGAAGCATGCACTAACATTATTGATGAATAACTAAGTACCTGCTAACTAAGAATAAGAACTAACTAGATGCTACGTATTGTTTTATTACACTTATGTTAGGCTCAACATGTTTCGGGCACTATTATGCCCATCATCAGGAGCTCACGACTATAGTGCTGATTACCACATGGCTATAGCTGTAACCTGCAACCCGGACACTTATCCAGCGTGCCTGCACCTAACTTCCAACCAACAGCAACCCAAGAACCGGACGGCCCATGTGGTAATCAGTCGTGAGCTCGTGATGATGGGCATAATAGTGCTCGAAACATGTTGAGCCTATCATAAGTGTAATAAAACAATTAGTAGCATCAAGTTGGTTCTTATTCTTCAGTTATCACAACGATGCACGGTCCAGTACACATCAAATAAGTACCTGCTCTTCGCCTGGGAATTTGATAAAACGGACTATACGTAAAATATTAAATTTAGAATGTGATGTAATACATTTTGATACGTTCATACAGTATAATCAGCAATAGCGCACTTCTTCCTAATTGTGATATAAAAGTTAGTACAGTGAAAGAGACATTCTTGATATTTATCATGTGCCGTCACATATTTTCTTTATTTAGCCCGGTGGCGCGTCACTGTAATACATTTCGTTAATACCACGTAGATCGCTGTATGCATCAAGGCGTAGGTTGGTTGCCTAGCATTACGACATTTATGAACATTTTCAGCATTAAACCGTTTGTGGTTTCCAATGAACATCTCGCACAGGGCGAAAGGAAATAGGGGAGACAGAAGGATATTATTTTTAATTGCAGCTTACCGCTAGGCCAGCTGCAAACACAGCGCCTCTCATGTCCTGCCGTCGTGAATACTTGTACTGAGTTAAGACGATACGGAGACCCTCACTGGAGTTCCAGTAGCCAGCTACGGTTCCATTTATGGGCCAGTCGTATTTGATTTTGTACAGATCGTACAGTATAAAATGTTTCAGATCGGATTCAGGACACACCCACGTCATCTCCGTGTCGAAGTTCAAATTGAGAGTTTCTGTATGGGCGGTATACTTCTCTTTGCTCCAGATCAACCAGAAGAAGCTGTCGTTTAAGGAACGGCGCTCAGAATTCTGGAAATAATATTTCTCATTATATCGAGGACATGATAGCAGTTTATTTTAAGAAGGACTTTATTTTTTACGAGCGCGAATCTTTATCTGTATCTCTGATAGAATAACTTACACTGACCGTTTATGGGAACTGAATGTAACAGGGAAGGGAAGATAGAATTAATATAAATTTAGTACCAGCTTCAGAGCTTCGACGAATAATTGTAGAGGAATTAGATGGGCAGGACAAGCATAACGCTTGAAATAAACAGGATATTATACTGCATTCTGAGTGGATGTGGTGGAATAATATGAGGATAATATTAAAATGGGCCTTCTAGAAATTTAATTGAAAATAATGAATTAATTTGAACCAGCTTAGGACCATGTATAGTGGCATGATGTAGTGAATACTGTGACATAGCATGGATTTCCGTACAAGAAAATAAGTTCTTTACTGGTTTAACAAATAACAATTGTCCAGCTAAGATAATCTGCAATAGAGTGAATGACAGCACTTACAGACAGAGTCGTCCGTCCCTCTGCACATCACAAAGGCTATAGAGTACTGGGGGTTCAGCTCCACTGGTAATATCAACAATAAATGGAAGTTAGTGGTCAGTTTACACTTCTGCAACTTTAACCCCGAGGTAATATCTGTAATAGTTCCCGGTATCCATTGATTAGGAAGCTGGGTGGCCCCAGAGTCAGTCTGGGAGTTTTAGAGAAGAGAAGATTCGTTGCCTGTGCGGGCAATCCAACCACGATTTATTGTTTCTTCAGCCTTTGGCCTATTTACATTTTAGATACAGGCCTGAAACGCTGCATCCAACCCTTAATCCAGTTGTTTCCAGCTGTCGCGTAACTTTAGCTGCTGCTTGCGACATTCTTTCTTTTACCTATTCTAGTGTCGTAAAGTTTAAGAAGCATTCTGTAAGCTATCTTGTTTATGCATCTCCTCCTTCCTTCCCTTGTGTAGTGGAGTGGAGTGTGGGAGTATGGAGAGGCCCAGTGAAAGAGCCTGCTCTTCCCACCCACTTATTCGGAGTCTGTGTATACAATTTTTGGGTGCTTTGTCTTGCTGGAAGATTGAGCCAGTATTATAAAATCCGTGATGATGCAGAAAGCGTCAAGATTGATTTTTCTGCGACGAAAAGCGGACTTAGTCTGTTCTTCGCTTGTGAATGAGCTCAACACGCTCATTTCTTGTGTTCTCAGGCACAGCGACTTGATGGGTGGGCTAGGGCTCCAAATCCTACAGTTACACACATTTATAGCGTGGTAAGAATAGTGACTAGGCTACAGGGTGTAATAGTGGGGCTTCGTAATTCGATTACCGCAAGTGAAAGAGTTTTTTTTTTCTCCTCTCAAAAGCGTCCAGATCTGCTTGTGGGCCCAATCAGCTCTCTGTTCAATGGCTACAGGGGGCTTTATTCCCGAGGACAAAGTGCCGGGGCGTGAAGCTGGCAATTCTTTACCATCTGATGTGAAAGTTAAGAGTGAGTGGAGCTATACCTCCACTTTCCTGTATCCTTCCATGGTTTGCATAGGGGCAACTTTACCTTTATAATCCCTTAAATGTGGATTGTTGCTCCATCACCAAATACGACAAGAACATAAATTGCTTTGGGGACCAGATGCCATTCCAAATCTAGAACTATACATGTATGTGCTGAGCTACAAATAGAGCCACCTAGAAACAGCGAACTTTAAGTAAAATATACATAGCTGTATGCAAGTTACATTTTATTTTGTTGTTTCTTAATTGCGTTCAGTGTGTACTCTTATTTGAAATACGGCTATTACTTCATGGAAACCCTGCATACACCAAGTCGTTCAGTGTGAATATTTCGTGCCAAGGAGTAAGAAATACGTAGAAAAACTTCAGGTAGAAGTCAGGGAAGAAAACCTAGACCACTGGTATGGTCTCTTTGATAGGTTCGTCCTGGGACTTACCTCTAGGAGATACCCCTTGCCTTCCGGACAGTCATAGTCCATGAAGACTCCAAACGTCTCATACGATCGTTTAATGACGGGATCGATGGCTTTAGAAAGGGATTGTTCCGGATCTGCCGGGATCATCCAGAACTTCCCTGTCGACATCAGGAATTTCGCCAGAAGGAAATTGTCTGTTGCGAATGATAAAAAAAGATAGGATCAAACGTAGAAAATGTTTATCTCATTCATGGACCGCTAGAACAATAATAGTGTGGGTTCTAATCCCACTCGGGTTATGGATGTTTCCTCGTGCTGTTCTTCATAGTCAGAGATCTGACGGTGGAGCTGTCCTCCTTCTAAAGAGCAATGCTTTCGGAACAGACCTAAGGACACAATCCGTGACGGCTGATGAATAAGAGTGAGGATAAGATTTGTCTCAATCAGAGCTGCTTAACCTAAGTACTGTCACTCCACTAAAATTTTGTTTTCTGTAAATCTACTCCAAGAACCACAGATTTTAGCGGAGAATGTGTTAATGTACAGTACAGTATGTATATGAGAGAAATTTGAACATGGTTTTGAGTGACAGGATCTAGTACTGTATTATTATCATTTATATAAAGAACTACTTATCTAAGTAGTGTTTTGCGTATAAGTTTAATTATCTTCGACTTATGCTGCTAATGCACGAGAAATCGGGAGCCTTGTTTATGGATAACTGTATTTCTGAACCGATCGTCTGCAGACCACGGCCGGTCTGCAGTTCTAGCTAGTGTTGTATCTACGGCATATGTGGCAATAATTACAGGCACAGACTGATATTAGGATCCAATGTCAAATGTTGTGTCGTACATGGGAGCCGGATTAAAATAAGATACTGCGAATGGGCCGTACTTTGTATTAAAAAGTATGTTGAGAATAAAATAAAACTGGATTCTGTTGCTGTTACTGTGACTTTTGTGGTTACACGCACGTTTGTAAAACATAAAAAAGTCTAGCCCTTGATGGAATTGGCGAAGGTGAAATTGGACAGAAATTTGGTGTTGTTGTGAAAGTAAATCTATCAGAACACACATGATCCTTGGAAAGCGTGAGTCTAGTAGACATACCTTGATTTACTTCCAGCAGATGTCTTTCATTAAGTCTATTATAAATAGCATAGAAATTTTCGTCAACACAACTTTAATTGTAGGTTTAAAATTACAACATGTTTCGACCCTTGGGGGTCATCATCAGGTCGAGCTTAAGAACCTATTATTTACATCACTTTTTTGCAGTCGTGCATAAGCATCCACCCGGGCAAGGAGAAGGACACCAACAAAAGGGAACAGGAAGCGGACCCGTAATCAACGCCAGGCAGTGGACCCCTATAAAAACCTCGAAAACTAATTGACTCGAACACG
>Ga0123355_10010431_pt1 | contig 14239 bp, 13 predicted proteins | sample TergutEmb28metaG_3_FD_89872 | JGI IMG/M metagenome (GOLD analysis project Ga0123355, IMG submission 89872) | Embiratermes neotenicus P1 segment gut microbial communities from Petit-Saut dam, French Guiana - Emb289 P1 | ecosystem: Host-associated > Arthropoda: Insects > Digestive system > Gut ...
TATCATTTTTTTTTTTTTTCAATATATGTAACAAGCTCTAGCAAACGTTTGTTGTTGTTTTTTTTTTTTTTTTTTTTGTGGGTGGGTTTGTGTTTTTTTTTTTTTTTTTTTTGTGGGGGGGGGGAGAGGGGGTTCTTCAGGCTTCAGTAAACGTAACTTATGCATTGTACTGTCCAACCATGGTATTATTTTAGGATTTGTTTGGTGCTAACAAAGATTCTGTGGCTGTTAGTTAAGGTTCATTAGACATTAATAAGAGGCTTATTAGGCATTAATAAAATACTTTTTGGTCCTAGTCAACATCTGAGACTGTCATTTCAGGTTCTGTCAATCTCTGATAAAGATACGGAACCGCCATACAGATGTGGTGCAGACAATGGCACAAGGTGTTTTGGAACTTAAGGAATCCCATAAAATAGACCAGCAAACAGAGAACAGTATCCAGTACTTCTTGGACCGATTCTACATGTCGCGTATCAGCATCCGCATGCTCATCAACCAGCACAGTGAGTTCTCATTTTGTACCCAACCCATCCTGTTTTATTTTGGTACATACCTGCAGTAACGATGCATAGACAGTTTACTGTTTATATGTGACTGCTGTTGGTAGCTTACTCTGCTGATACATACGTCATTCCCTGTTTATACATTCTCTGAATATTCTCTTTATTATATGTGTTTTTGTTTCACAATGGATAAGTCAGGCTCCACAATACTAGACAGCATAGTATGGCTTATGTTTTGTAATTGGCATTGATGTATGAACCCTGTATCCATCACGAAATGGCAGTGAGTGGAATTTATTTTTGTTCATAGTTACCTCTTGGTTCTACTGTCTTCAAAAAACCGTGGCTTCCATTATAATCTACCATTATTCTGTACCACTTGCCTGTTTGCATCTGTCTGTTCACTTCCAGCTCCTGTAAATCATTCTTTGCATCTTAAGACTGCCTCCCCTCTCTTCTTACATGTTCTGACTTATTTTCAGAAATTCTCTTGGCCATCTATTCCTGTTCACAGAGATTCCCTTTTAACTTTAATGACAACTTTCTTGTTTTTACTGGGTAGTATAGTTTCATTATTTCTTCTGAAAACTGTCAGTTGCCACTTCCTTCCTGCTGATTTTTGTGTTGATGTAACCCACCCAACCAGTTGCTCACATATGCAGCTGATTCGTGGCAGACAAGTAACAAACGGTAGTAGTTTAGGTAAAATATGGACTCTGTATAATTCCTACTGCATTTTCCCTAAACCTTATCTCTAGTTTACTGAACCAAGTTACAGTCAACAGGCAGGATACTTTCCATTCCAACATGCCAACCATTGCTGTCTTATGTTACATATTCTGTGAAAAATAATTTGACTCTTTATAATAAATTTCCTGTACAGTACCTATATGTTGTTCTCATATGTATTCCAAGTCCTTTTACACCAACTTTAATGAATGCAAGAAGAGACAGATTTAATGTGCATCTGTGACATGTTAATCTTTATCATCCCACGTGACCATATGCTGGTCTCTTTGTATCTTCTTGGTAGGAACGTGGATGTCCACACTAAGCCAGAAACATTAAGGCTGTCACACTATAGAATTGGTATTTAAATCCATCTCCTAAAGGTTAATAAGTTGCTGACAGTTCAAATGCTCTGGTATGTTAACACCATGTCAGCAGGTAAATACGTATGATACTGATGTTTCCAGCTGGTAACGGTTTACAAGTTGCCATAACATAACATCCCAGTAGATTTTAATCTTCTGCAACATACTCAGAGAACCTTAAAACTTGCAAGGTATTGCTAGTAAATGCAAGTAAAATCTTGTTAAATGTAAATGTGCGAGACAAATATCTCTCTCATATAAGTGTCATTGCTGTTAATTTACCAGTATTTTAATTCACTGTTTGTAAGTACCATAAATGGAACTTGAAATGTACCATACACACCGAGAGCTATGATATTAATTGTTATGTAAATGCATAAATTAGGAATTTTCTGTTTGTACATTGAGTGTTCAGCGTAAACTAACTTCAGTATGGTGTCATGATTATATATATTATGTAGATGATGTTAATTTGTGATAATTTGTGAAGGTTGATCCTATAAGGAAAGACTTGTGAACAATTTAAGTGCTGCTGTGACATAAGCCAATTAATAAATTATAAGATGTGGGCGTTTCTGCGATATTACACGTTGCAGAGTGGTAATCCCATACTGATGTTGTTGGACAACCTGTTGTTCCTATAACATCAATGAGGCCAGATCTCATCTACATTGTGGCAGAAACCTGAAATCACGCATTACAGATTGTAAATCGTTCCAAAGTTTTTTAATTTACCGCAGTGTAACTGTGGAAATCAGAAAACTGTATGAGTAGCACCTGAGAAGTTACTTTGTATACAGTAGATTTTGTGGTGCATGCATTTAGCATCCACAGTGTCATAAGATTAAAAGATCAGTCATTCCAGAGATCCGCATTCTTCTGGGATGTTACACAGCCTATATTGGTAGTTAGTTACTGACATTTTTTGACAACCTATCAGTGTCATCATTAAGGGTCGGACATTCAAGACGGTACTGACAGGTTGTTCCAAAACGTTGGTAACTACTGATCTCAGCTGCATAATGTCCCAATAGTGTTATTTACACAGCAGCGGAACCTGAAATCACAATCATTCCAGTTATAAAGCAAATACGTATTTTCACAGACAGCTTGCGAAACTACAAAAGTTTGTTAAGCCTCAGTAATGGAATCTGTAAGTCCATTATTGTTTCAGATGAAGCATATCATTTGTGGCATATTCTGTGTCTCCCTGCCAGTGGGTATTATACAATTTACCGTTCATTTACATAGCTCTTAATTCTTGTGTATAATGCTAGATGGCAGGAGTGGCTTCTCTACTAAACTCTTACTGGTATAATGAAATAGAATACAACAAAATGTGAAACTTTGACTGAAAGGAATGAACATAATTAATGAAACTCTAGTCAGGTTTCATCATGGGATAGGTTCAGGTATGTTCATTGGAAGCTGAAATGCTTTATGTCATACAAGAAGACAGCCAGTGGGTTGAAGTTTTTAGTTTCATATCTTTTTTCACAATAAAACTGGGTGCCTCAACTTTGTCATGTCTCTGTAATTATTGTAAAAAAGGTAAAATGATCCCAGTGTGGACCAGAGGGTGCGTAAAGGTATAGCTCTACTCTTCCGTGACGGCGGCACTAGAGGGGGGTGAGTGGTCAGCGTCATTCCCTGGCTGCACATTACCCCCGGGAAAGACCTGGTACCCATTGTACAGGAGGCTGGGTGGGTCACAGGGCTGGTGTGGGCGGGCAGAAAATCTTGCCCCGACCAGGATTCTATCCCCAGATCGTCCAGCCCATAGTCAGTTGCTATACCAACTGAGCTACCTGGCCCACCTGTCATTAATGTAGAATTGTGTAAATAATGTTGTTTCTGACTGGTATTGCGTTTCTTGTTGAAAGAATCTGATACAATCATAATTCTGTAGCCTATATTAATGCTTTCATAAACGAGCATTTACAAGATTTCCATTCTATATTTCTTTACAGTTCTCCTCTCTTAAAAGACTCATATGTATATAATGCTCTTCAAATATTTGTGATGCAAACTACATGTTGTATCAGTTCAAGATGATGACAGGTTAATGTTTTTTCATTGACATGAAAATTCAATGAACTTACCTTCATTAATTTCTAGGAAAAAAGGTCATTGAAGAAACCCGGGCGTGTCATATGTACGGGGACCAAGCACCTCCCCTTTTTAGTAACAACTATGTGTGAACTGGGCACTTATGGTGTACTTCTGCAGAAACAGATTACCAGAGTGGATTGGATGTGGTAACTAACATAAAAATCCATAAATTTTGTAACATACAAGAACAATATTATTATTTTCATGTCCTTTTTTATGCTAGTGGCCTTTTGTTTTTATATAGGTTTCCATCACCTTTAGAGCCACAGAATTTATGCGCTATAAAAATATGGTAAAAGTGTTCTAGGCTGATTATAGTCATATCAGATTCATAGGAGATTGGATAATGCTGGCTGTGGTTTTACAGTAGTCAAATTCATTACAAAAACTCTAATTTTTAGGTAATAATTGGTTGATGTTTGCAGCTCTGCTGTTTGGTGGCCAGCTAAATGACAGTCGTCATGTGGGATGCATAGACCCTCAGTGTGACCTTGTAGGTGTTGTGAAGGATGCATACGAGAATGCAAAGTTCCTGTGTGACCAGTACTACCTTGCTTCTCCAGACCTCATAATCAAGGAACACAATGGTCAGTTGCTTGTGCTGTGATGGTTGACTCTCAGACTGCATGTTGGGTAGAGATTTGTTGACGTGGTATGAACCGCATTAATGTGTATATCAAAAGAGGTCCAGAAATGAAGAAGATGTGTAGCAAGCTGACAAATTTATAAGCCTGCGTAATCTCTGTGATGTGGTTATTGTGCACAGATTCTTGGGTAAAAAAAAAATTTTGAAATTTCAGCATCATGTATTGCAGAAACAAAGCAGAAACATCTGTATCATAGTGTCTGAGCATGGAACGGTTGCAGCAATAAGGAACAAACTGTGTCAGAACATTCTGTTATGATTCTTTGGTGTAGGACGATACTTGCATGTTGTTTAATACTTGTTGTTCAAGTGTGAATGTGTTAGGTGAAGATAAAGACTGCCTTGCAACATGTCAAGCAGGAACCAAGGGTAGAATAGCTGTACCCATCCCGGAACTTGGTGCTAGAAGGGATTGGTTCGTAAACCCCATGCCCAGGCCATTTTACCTTGGGGGAAGAGACCCAGTACCTATTGTATAGGAGGGTGGGTGGGTCATGGGGTTGGTCTGGATGGGTCTGGGAAACCTCGCCTCTACCAGGGTTTGAGCCCTGGGACTCTTCAGCCTGTATGTAGTGTGCTGCTGTACTGACTACACTATCCCAGCCAGTGTGAATATGTTGCCTGTTACGAAGATTATATTACCTGAAATAAGTTTCACTTTATCCAGTATTTATAAAAATGCACTATAGTGGTTCAATCAGTAAGGTGGCCGGCCTAATGGCCTGGGCTCATTGCCTGTCAGTTTCTCATTTTCACTGCTGTTTCCACAGTGTCTCTGGGATGTACACACAGTCATATCCATTGAGTAATGGGATTATTTGGCTGAGGCTACTTGCTTGCGTCTAGAATTGAGATCAGGTTGTGTGGTGCCATACCCAGAACACTGTAGTTCAGATACTCACCACCCTATCTGTATGTAACAGTATCTCTGCAATATGTCATTAAAATGGACTGTTGGTGTTGTGACAGAGCGGGAGCGCGGGGTGCCCATCAGGATAGTGTACGTGCCATCACATCTGTACCACATGCTGTTTGAGTTGTTCAAGAACTCCATGCGAGCTGTCATTGAGCACCATGGCTCCGAAGCAGAGCACCATCCTCCCATAGAGGTTACTATTGTCAGGGGCAAAGAGGACATCTGTGTTAAGGTACCGTTCACACATTTTATGCTCCTCAATGGCGTTCTCTTTCCATCACATTTTTATGACTAGCATTAGTATATTTCTTACTCAGTCTGATCCAGATCAGGTACACCCAGTAATGGTTGTTTTCTGGCCTTTTGTACATGATGGGAAATGTGTCCCAAGTTACCATTTCCATATTATAAAAGGTAAAGTGATCCCGTTACAGGCCCAGTGTGGCCCGCAGGGTGGGTAGAGGTATAGCTCTACTCTTCCATGACCGCGGCACTAGAAGGGGGTGAGTGGTCAGCAGCACGCCCTGGCTGTACTTGACCCCCAGGAAAGACCCGGTACCCATTTTACAGGAGGCTGGGTAGGCCTCAGGGCTGGTCTGGACGGGCAGATAATCTCGTCCTCACCTTGATTCGATCCCGGACTGTCCAGCTTGTAGTCAGTCGCTATACTGACTGAGCTACTCGGCCCACATTTCCATATTATATTCATAGAAAATATACATCATAGTCTAAAAGTATGCTCCAATATACTCTGGAGAAAGAGATTTTGTAGCTCTCACAATAGCCAGTAAATTGATGGTCAAGTGTTCTTTCTGCTACCCCCTCCCTACCAACACACTCAAATTTCAAAGCTTATGTTGAAAATAAAAGTTATAGGATACTAACACCGTAGAGCAGAGCCTTTTATGAGAAACTGGTTGCTGTCCAACTAGTCAAAAATCTCTTCTGTTTTAGAATGCCAAGGCACAGCACAGTGTTCATAGCACCACCCCATTGATTCCTCTTCTGGGACAAATGAACAAAGATCCACACCATCTCATCCCATTTAAGGTCCATTTTAATGTTATGCTCCTGTCTCCTAATAGGCCTGCCAAAAGTGCTGTGTTTCGCTTAATTTTTCTTATGAAAGCTTCGTATGTTTTGTGTCATTCTTTCTCACGTATGCTACGTAGTACATGCCCTGCCATTTCATCACCCTTGTGTTATGTGAGAAGTACAAATTATGAAGCTTTGTACTCTATAGGTTTTCATCACCTTCCTTTCAGTTCCAGCCTTTTGGGTTTAACTGCTTTCCTCAGCAGGACATTCTCAAACATACTGCCTGTATTTCTTGCTTAGTGTGAAATACCAAGTTCCCTTGTGTACAAAGCAGCAGGCACAGTAATAGCTCTGTACAGTGTGATCAATTATGCTTTTAGGTGTTAGCCAGGAAGACTGTTTTGTACAGAATGGTAACAACCAGTGTCCTGATTTCATTTGCTTTTAATTTCTTACAAATCCAGTCTTGGTTTGTTGCTGAAATTGACAAATATTTGAACTCTGCCAAAATTTTTATAAATCCCCCCTCTTTCCACCCCACTTGCATCCTGTTGCAAGATATGGACATATACTTGGTTTTCTCCACAGTTTTTTTTTCTGGTCATACTCAGTAATTGAAAGTGACTGCTGTGTCGAGACTAATGTTTCGTCATGCTACAGAGCATTGTGGTAGATGTAACTGTATCACATCTCTGCTGTTTACTTTACTGTCTTCTCCTTCGTGAATGGATTTAATTGCCATCAATTCAACTCAAACTGGTCAATTTTGTGCAGGTGGACAGACATCATTGTCAACAGTTGTGAATGTGTTTAGACTCATTTTACTGATTTTATATGAACAAGTGGACTTATTTAATGTCAAATTAAATGTGCAACATATGACATATGCACTTGTGGTGCCACATTGTTTTCATATCTCCTAGTTCACCATTACATTTAACCATCACTCATCCTAAATGCTAAAACCCTCCAGTTTTTGTTGTTGGCATTACTGCTCAAAAACCACAGCCTCACCATATATCCTAGTGACTTCTGTTTAAGGATTAACTAGGCTGTTATGATGTACAGAATTGCATTATTTCATTCACATGTTGTCTCCCCTTCCAAAGTCATTTGTTCCAAATTGGATTAATGTACCTGAGAGAGTGTTTTAAAAATAGATCACTATCTGTGGTTACAATCTGTGTGAGAGTGTAAAGGGAGGGAGGGAGGGAGCATAGGTGTCCGTCTTATTGTTTTAGTCACACCAATCCTCTTTACTGTTCATTTTTAATGAGACAGATGACAAAAATTTTATATAGACATCTGCACAAGGAAAGGGGATGGATACTTGTCACATACATTGAACTGTTTTGTATGTGTTTGGGGACATAATTTCACAGACTGTATTAACTATATTTTCTCAAACAGAGACAAAATATAATATCTAAAATCTTTTTGAATATATTAAAGAATTAATACATGCTAGTATTCACTTCAGCAGTTCCCGATGCAGTGAAAGAATCTGAACCTCTTCGATTGATTGTGGGGTTGGGGTTGAATATAGATCACATTGCAAAGGCCACATCACATAACCATACGTTATGTAATGTTACTTTGAGTGACAAGCTATAAAATTGAACTGAATGGAAAGTGGCTCCAAAGAGTTGGCTGGTCTCAGCCTAACTGAGGCTTTGCTAAGTGCAGTAGTGCTATCTTGCAGTTATTGCAGAAACTGTAAAGTACTGTCTTTTAAAATCTTTGATACTCAGTCCCAATCTCACATGTCCATGATTAACTCTACTGTGACAAATGAGAATCTGTCACCTGCCTCTTGCCATGGTGAAAATGTTACAGCATAACTCCACAAGCATGAATGTTAGCAGTGGTACTCTTCAATAAAATATTCTCAGGCTAGCAGCTGCGTTAGGTTATTGAATTGTAAGTAAACCAACTTTTCCAGGACCTTCTCTCTCATTGTCATCAGGGAACTGATGACGAGAACAGAGACGGTCCTAGAAACGTTGTTTTACTCACCATTCAACCACCTTATTAGGCTGACAGCCCAAGATTACTTATGTTTATTGGACCGTGCATCATCTTGATAGTTGAATAAAGAGAGACCAACTTGATGTCACTTGCTTTATTATTTCATTATTTAATGCTCAGCATGTTTCAGATGTTAATACATCCATCCTCAGGAGCTTGCGACTTATTTGTTGAGTTATTTCATCGGTTGTATTGCTGTGTAAGGATAGAGCTCATATACACGACATCAGAATATATTCAGGAAACATTATCAAAAAACATACTACACACAAAGAAAATTCAATAACCATAAGACACCACAGCAGCCAATATTTGCAGAAACACACTTTCTAAAACAACCACACACATCACGACTAAACACTCGCCACTAAATAAGTATGCTAATGCAAAAACCTCTATCCTTACACAACAATACAACCCATGAAATAACTCAACAAATAAGTCACAAGCTCTTGAGGATGGATGTATTAATATCCGAAACACGTTGAGCATTAAATAATGAAATAATAAAGCAAGTGACATCAAGTTGGTCTCTCTTTATTCAATTATCAAGATTACTTAATTTAATTTAGCCACCGTGACAGATTTAGACTATATAGCAGAAGTGCTGTCTGAATCAGTTTCTAGAGCTCTGCATTACCAGCGTTTTGCTGTGCAATGCATCTTGCTAGAATTACAGCTAACAGAAAACACTGACACATGAGTACTGATAGATGAGCTACTGAGTGTCAAACACAGTGATACACATGCACATTGTCTGAGTAGCCATTGCTCCTCTGCCTGTAACCCCATGACTGAGAACACAACTGGAGTATAGTAAATACAACTTCAAGGAAATAACCTTTATTCTACACATCCTGTTGTGATAATGTATAAACTGTGTAAAAATAAACTATCATTCACAGCAGAATGTTGTAATTAATCTTTCAAGTATTGTGTATTTTTTTGTGTTGCCTGAGGATGGCCAAGCCAGCTGAAACATGTAATAGTGAATAGTAAATACTGACAATAAAAATTTCAGATGTGAGTGATGGTGTACTTTAATGTAGTTTACCTCTATGAAATGCCTGTAGCAAGAAATAGGTGAGGGTAATATTAAAGTCACTTCATGTTTCAATTTGAATTGTTAGAAGTGGCTAAATCTTTATTTCTTAAGGTTTTTGCTGTTTATGAAGTCACATAAAGCAGTTTTTTCTTTCAGTAAACATAATACGTTAGTGCACAAAACGTTACATAATTTCATCACAGTTGCATGTTCAGCATGTGATTCCAAATTGGTAAGAATGTAACAACTATTCTTTTCAGTGGTATTTTTGCTTTATCTCCTTCACATCCCCATTTCCTTAGCCAATACTGCAAGCTCACTTCATTTTTCTATTACTTTGTGGCTGGAAAATACAGACCAAATGGGAATATGTAGCTCCTCCTGTTAAAGGACAAGCAGTAGCTCATTATACATGTATTATAACAAAGTAAATGTGATAATATAGGTACCGTGACTGGATCACATGGCCGTTCCCGGTGGCCATACAGTCTAAGATGTAGGGCTGAAGCCACTTGGTTGCTGGGATCACGGGTTCATATCCCATTGAGGGCATGGATGTTTGTCTCGTGTGTTTGTTGTGTATTGTGTAGGTAGAAGCCTCTGCAGCAAGCTGGTCACTCATTCATTGAAGTCCTACCAGACATGTGTGTGTGAGTGTGTGTGTGTGAGAGAGAGAGAGAGTGTGTGTGATATAGAAACGTCAACATTGAGGCAGCATATGTCCAAGTTGAACTGTTGCACCACAGAAACAAGGAAAAAATTGGAGCACATTTACAGAATGTGCGTGTCCCAGGTAGCTTAATGGCCCGCAGTACTCGCCATATGACTACAGCTGATGAAACCAGCAATAAATCAAATGTGAACTGAAGATATAAAAGATATTGTGATTGGATGTGTGTGTGTGATGTTACAGGTGTCAGATCAAGGTGGGGGCATTCCACGCAGTCACACAGATCTGCTTTTCAACTACATGTTCTCCACTGCTCCACAGCCTCCCAAGTCTGATGCGCATACCGCACCACTAGCTGGTAGGTACCCAGTCTGCCTTATCTCATTGCCATTGATTTAGTGGTGCCAGTAGAGGTAAAGGGAGTGTTGTAAAGGTTAGAGCAGTGTTAATACTTCATTTTGATGTACACAGTACTCAGGCAGCATGAAGAGTACATGGCTGTGGGTTCGGCTTGGGATGCCATTTGATATAAACATGAATCTGAGGTCAGCCGTCCACCCTGTATTACTCTTACAGACTTTTCCGGAAATAACAATGTGTATGGCAACATTTCTTAGCCAGCCCTCCCACTCAATCTCTTGGCTTGTGTTTTCTTTTTTGGGGGAGCTTTTAGAAAATAAAGTGTTTCACACGCATTTGGCAGACTTACACAAACTCAAACCAAGAATTTCTGAAGAAAGGAATGCCATATCACCTATGCCCATGTAAAGGAAAGAGTTATCAGTGACTTTTTTGTAATGTTCCTCAATAGTGGCAAACATTTGTCTTACAATTCACATTACTTACAGACTAAATTTTAAACTGCAGTCAACTGATGTATCTTTAGTAGTGCTCAATGAACACTGCTCCAACCTGTACTTGCGTTTGATTAATTAAGCACATTGCTTGACGTGGAGGAGAGGAGGTGCAGCTCCATTCGTTTTGAACCTTTAGCACTAGATGAACTTCACTTCGCAGCTGCTAGATCCACAAAGAGCTCTGTCTGAATGTTGTGGAGAAGAAAGAGCCTCTGTCCCTGCCAGGAATTGAACCCTGCTTTTCCATTCATCTAGTCCATAATGTAGTCACTAAACTGACCGATCTGCCTCACTACAGGGAAGCGAAAGATGTTTATCATGCAAGTCAGCCCATCGTACTAGTAGTATTAGTTAGAAATTAACCTCTTTATCCTCTTGCTGTGGCTTCATGTGTGTCTCCATGGTCAGCATTGGGCATCTCATAGATTTCTGTTAATGTGCTGACTTGGTATAGTTTTCTGGTTCGCCTGTGAATTTGGTGCTTGTTTTTGGGGATACCTTCAACACCTTTTGCGGAGGTCATGTCCATCCAGTCTGTTTTCCTGTGACCTATTTATTGATCCTATACCACTGGACAGATTCTTTAACAAATTCAACATTTGAGACTTCACTAGAAGTTATTAGGCTGTTCCAATTTTCAGCCGTATTGATCCATGATAAAGACTAGATTACATCAGATCATAAATGAACTTCTGAGATATCTAATAAGCTGGATTTTGGAGATTTAATATGAGACATCATTCCATAATGGTAGGTGATTCCTTTGGTGTTCAATAATATCTACTGATTAAACTCACTTTTCCCTGCATGCCATAAACCATTTCATAGATTTTATTTAAATTTGATATGGGAGACTCACATAAAAGTTGTTAGGCCGTTCTGATTTTCAGCCATATTTTTTCTATAGAAAGGCCTACTTCACATAAAGCCATTAGTGTACTTCATCTTTGTAGTGTTTTTTGATGTTCATGTATCTTTTACTTATTCGTACTGATAAACACTGAGTAAAATACACTGCTGTTGGAAGATGCTCCAACTGAATATAATGCAGCTCTGGCATGTTTTTTGGCCCAGCCAGGCCATTATCGAAGAGTAGTACGAGACACACTGGGAAGGATAAAATATTTAACATTGTTTGCAATAATAAAATAATTCTGTTTGAAAGTTCTAAAATTTAAATTTTCTGACAAATTGAATTTAAAAAAATAATTGACATCGGCACTCTTCTGGGATGTTACGCGGCATATAGTGGTAATTCTTTACAGAATTTTCGGGACAACCTATCGGCACCATCTTCGGGAGTCAAAATCTTGACCCTCAAAGATTACTGCTTTACGCTGTGAAATTTACCAGAAGAGCGCAGGTCTCTTCTACTTCGCGGCAGAAGCCTGAAATCCGTTAAAAAAAATAATTCTTGTATCCATATTTCCAATAAAATACATTTAGTCAGTGTTGTTGGTTATTGTTATGCTGCTGTAAAATTAAAAGTGCAGCTTTGCCGTCACTTTCAGTTCACATGTGTTTATACAGACATACAGCAGAACATAAGTCTTGTTTTAATCATAAAATCTCAACATCACATTTGTAGCACTGTAAATTGTGGCAGCTGTATGCAAATATGGGATTAAAATGATGACTGAGAATATGTAATGACAAATTACTGATATTTAAATGCAAAGTTCAGAGTTGTTGCCTGAACTATGAAATTCCAGTATCCAAGTTGGACCTAAATATTGAGTATGAATGTGCAGAAGATGTGAGGACATTTCTAGTATTTGATCCCCCCCAATCAAAAAAAGAAAATAACTACCAATTTTATGGTGTACTGTAATGCTACAGGATAGTCTGTTCTCCTATGTTCACCTCGGCACACTTCAGGTTGGCATTTTAGTACATGAATTCAAGATGGCCCCCACATATTTAAACACTGAATTTAAGGGGCAAAAACATTATTTTCTATTTGATAATTATGGTGTCACCAAAATAAAGGTAGTACTGGTACAAGAAATTAATAACAAAACACAAATCAATCCTTTGGCCACACATTCGCAGAACAAGGGAGAGTCACCATGCGGCATAGTACCCATAATGGAATAGTGGCCATCTGTAACATTTACCATTTTGAAGACACGGACAGAGCTACAAGCTAGTCTGCCCTTATGAATGAACAGTGTAATGGCTACCTAGCGAACTCCGTAGTATTATAAATCAAAGAAAAACAGTGCCCTTGCCCAGAACAAATATGTATCAGATCCGCAGTAACTGAACTGACTGGACAGAGGGTTACATATATGTTAACAGCTGCTCAGGGTAACTGCTGTCATAATGCCCAATCAAAGTATTTAGTCCAAAAATATCTAATGAACCTCCAAAACCAAGAGATGACCTGCAACTTGAAGGACTGAGAAAATAATGGCTGGGTGAGTTGGTGCATAACCCCAAACTCTTGAACAGTTAATGAGGAGCAAGGTAGGAGGGGTAGATGGCAGACATGTTTGAATACGATGTAAAAGAAATACAGCTTGGGGGGGGGGGAAATTGTGACTTTACAGTATCAATAAATACAATAAATTCTTTAGCGAAAGAAACAGAATAGCTTAAGATTTCCATCTGTTGATGAAAAGCAAAATTACGGTACAATCTTAGCATGAACTTCAAACATTTCAAGCTGTAGTTTGGCTGTTCTGACCCATTGGTTTCTGTAATAGGTTGAAGTATATAGTACGCCCTTTGGTGACTTGATGCCATGCAGAAATTTACCAGTGTTCTGTTATTATATCTTGTTTTATATGAATGGTGGCATTGTTAGGTTTTAAACAATTTAAGTTTTAGGAGCTTATTTACTTACTTACTTACTTACTTAATTACTCCATGGAGCAGAGTCCTTCTTGAGAAGCTAACTGGTTCTGCAGCTAGTCAAGAAATTCCCCACACTTTATGGAACCTGAAAGTTCATCACTGTATTCACAAGTGCCTGCCGTCTGTCCCTATCCTGAGCCAACTCCATGCAGTCTCCATCCCCTCCCACTTCCCGAAGATCCATCTTAATATTATCCTCCCATCTACGTCTGGGTCTCCCCAGTGGTCTCTTTCCCTCAGGTTTCCCCACTAGAACCCTGTGCACACCTCTTCCCTCCCCCATACGCACCACATGCCCCGCCCATCTCGTTCTTCTCGATTTTACCACCTGCACAAAAAGGAGTAAAGATCCCTAAGCTCCTCATTATATAATTTTCTCCATTCCCCTGTTACCTCGTCCCTCTTAGGCCCAAATACTCTCCTCAACACCCTGTTCTCAAACACCCTCAGCCTACGTTCCTCCCTCAA
>Ga0123355_10010432_pt1 | contig 14239 bp, 16 predicted proteins | sample TergutEmb28metaG_3_FD_89872 | JGI IMG/M metagenome (GOLD analysis project Ga0123355, IMG submission 89872) | Embiratermes neotenicus P1 segment gut microbial communities from Petit-Saut dam, French Guiana - Emb289 P1 | ecosystem: Host-associated > Arthropoda: Insects > Digestive system > Gut ...
AGAGGCACGCCGGTTAATTAAATTTCTAAGTTCATTCCTATGTATGCCCAGCGAAAACATCCCTGTTTATTCTATCTTGCGGGAGTTCGTTTGGGGTAGTTGTTTTAGTCACTAATCAAGGATAATGTAAATAACAGTTTACATTTTCACAAAGGGGCCATTAACCACCAGCGTACTCAGAGATTAGTAAATCATAGTCCCGATACCCTGGTCGCTTAGCAGTTCAATCAAAATAGAATGAGGCACCCGACCGTCAAGTATATGAGCCCGTGGCACACCGCCCCTGACTACCTCAGCGCAACATTCCACTTTGGGTATCATACCGCCGGAGATTATCCCAGACCGGGTAAGCGCGTCCACATCCGAAAGACTAACCTCTGGGATAAGTGTGCTTTCGTCCTTAGGGTCGCGCGGTATGCCCCGGACATCCGTAAGTAAAATAAGTTTTTCCGCGCCGACAGCCACCGCAAGCCTTGCCGCGGCACTGTCGGCGTTTATATTATACATAGTGCCATGCTCTTCACCGCAGGCCACCGTAGAAACTATAGGGATATATCCACCCGCAATTGCGATATTAATCGGTGTTGGGTCAACATCGGTAAGCTGGCCAACAAAACCAAGGTCTTCGTCAGAGTCCAGCTTTTTAGCAACCAGCATGCGCCCATCCATACCCGAAAGGCTAAGTGCGCGGCCGCCTTGCTCGCCAATAAGCTGTGCAAGCTGCTTCGAAACCTTGCCGCAAAGCACCATTTGCACCGCTTCCATTGTTTCGGCGTCGGTATATCTAAGGCCTCCGACAAAGCGCGGCTCCTTACCAATTTTGGCAAGCAACTCGTTTATTTCCGGCCCGCCGCCATGCACCAGCACTACCCGTATCCCAACCAGCGAAAGCAATACAACATCCGCGATTACTTGACGGCAAAGCTCGTCTGATTGCATTGCGCCGCCGCCGTATTTTATTACCATTGTCTTACCATGGTACCGCTGAATATAGGGCAGTGCCTCTGACAATGTGTGGGCTTTTTCTATTGTTGTTGACATAGTTACCTCCAAGATTTGATATAACACCTAAATACACCCTAGCTAAGGGCATCCGCCCGCTAACCCCAGTTTTCGCCGTATAGGTGCCGTTGTAGATCCTTCAACTTAACTTTGCATTCCCGATAATTGGGCAAGATACCCTCGACAATTGCCCAAAATCGCGCCGAATGATTCATCTCTTTTAAATGCGCCAACTCGTGAACAACCACATAATCGATAACATTATCATCTGCCATTATCAGCCGCCACGAAAAGTTTAAGCTTTTTTGTGACGAGCAACTGCCCCATCGTTTCATCGCGCTATTTATTTTAACAGATGCGGGCGTTAATTTCATTTGTGCCGAATAAAAAGCCACTCTGCTTGAAATATGTGCTTTTGCAAGCATCTTATAAATTTCAATACAGGTGGCTTTAATTTGTTCCGATGATAATCCAGGTGGCAAGTAAAACACTTCTCCATCAAAACCAGCCCGTTTACCTTCACGCTGGGCAATTGGATACACACTGCCGCGGAAAGTCAACGAGCTGTCGTAGTTCAACATAAAATTTTCCTTTTTATTGGCCGCTAAATGTTGCGTTGACAGGCATTTTAGAATCCACTCTTCTTTTTCCGAAACAAAACGGTCAATCTCATGTACAGGCACGTGAAGCGGCGCGCGTACTTCAACTTTTCCATCGCGGACATATATCGCGGTGGTTTTGCGTTTAGAGCGCGTTAACGTATAAGTAATCATTATCTACAGGCTTATCTCCCAAGGATTTTACTATCGGTTTACCAGCTTAGTGCAAGTTTTAGCCACCCAGAATAAACTTGCTAATCTTTTTCTCTTGGGCAGATGGGTTTAAGTTGAGGATTTGGGCTTTTATCCTCTGCTTTGCGTCTTCAGCGTCAATTCCAGCGGCCTGTACAAACACATCATCACCAATAAACTGCTCGGTTGTACAAAACACCGTTGACGACCAGCCATATTCCTCGCCGCTTTGGGATCTTTTATATCGCCTGCCGCAAGGTGAGATAAACAGTTTCATTTGCAACTCAGTAAGGGCTCTGTCAAAGCCAGACTTATCTTCCCGCAAAAACCCACCCAGCCGCTTAATCTCTTCGACTGGGAGGGCTTCGTTTGTGGAGACGATATCATAGATACGTTTGGCAAAATGGCTTATTACACCGTCTTCGTAAGCCTCATCAAGGGATACACCGCCACGCCGCACGGCAAGGAAGTAGGGTAACCACTCCTTTGTAATATAGCCGCTTTTCTTAAAAAATAGCTTGCCATAGGTGATATCATCGCGTTCATCCAAGACACGATTTATCCATTCCCATGGGTCCGTTTCTGGGTCGCCGGTATGCCAACGGATGGGCGTTTCACATGTTAATTGTTCGTTCCAGCCCCAGTTAATGATAGCGTATATTCCATCGGCATTGCCACCGGCCATTGTAAAACCTGCGGTTAGCAGGGCTTTAATAAAGTCATCATAGCAGCGTATCATGCATGTCCTCCGGATTTTGAAGCTGTAGCGGGCATTCTTGCCTGTAACTCGTGTTCAACAAATGACTTGATAAATGGGTTGGTTTCGCCTGTCATTAAGAACTCGAAGCAATTATATCTGCATTTTTGAAAATGCGCGTCATCAATAGTAAAGCTATACCCTTTGCATTTTGTGCTGCATGGCCTACAATCGCCAGCATTACCTATGGCTGCTACCATTTCGGCCGGCAGTGTATTAAGGAAATCGGCATAGTTATTATTGTGTTCGCCATAAATGCGTGTCAACATGCCGTGCTTTCTAAAAACAAAATTCATGACAGATTTCGGTGGCTTACCATATTTATATGACGCAAGATAGCCAATCTTTTTTTCCTCAAATGATACCTTGCAGCCGCTTACCATCATGAAGTTATGCAAATCTTGGACAAAGGGTTTGTTTTCTGCATCCACTACCTCAAAAAATTGCTCAAAAGTAATTTTTTCTTTTGCCATTACAACATCCTCCTATACTTCGTACCATAATCTATTCGGCGGTCATTAACCACCAGCGTATGCCAAACTTATCTTCCAGAAAAACAAATTGCTTACTGTATGTTGCACTGGACATTGGTTCAATTATTTTACCGCCTTCTTGCATAATTTCATAGGCGGCTTGTACTTCTTCGGGTGTAGCAAACTCAGCACAGAGGCAAACTTCACTTGCTCGTTGTTGTATACCGTTTCCGAGGGTTGTGTCATCACCGTCGCACAGCATTAATGTTTGTCGACCGATTTTTATCTGGGCATGGTAAATCCAGTCGTTCTTGGTTTCGTCTGTCAGCTTTGGATCCTTTTTACTTGCTTGTGCATATGTGGCTTTGTATGCGACCTTTGCATTGAAGGCCTTCTCATATAATTCCATAGCTTTGGCGCATTGTCCACTAAAAGTGAGAAATGGTGATACTTTTGTCATTGTATTGTCCTCCTTGGGTTTCATGCCCGTGAAATAGTGTATCGTCTTAATATATTACCTGTCGCTTCCGACTCGTCTAGTGTGTTTACACTTATTTTAGAGAATAGGTTTGCCGATATTCATGTTTTTCCGCCATTCGGGGGCTTCACCGCAGTCGCTGTAGTATTCATCTAGGCGGCAGATTTTGCCCTCTGTTAGTTTTGCGAATGCCGTCACAAAATGGGTTGATTCGTCAGAAAATATTTTTGTGACAATAACCATACCATCTTCGAACTTTCTTATATGCTGGAGTTCACCATTCCAATCGCCGGGGTATTCGCAGTTTGCGCGGATATACTCATCTACTGTGAATTGTTCGTTGCTATCGTACCAGCAAATGATTGCATCTGAGGTGAAATATGCCCGCAGGGCATCAGCTTTTTGCTTTGCGACAGCTTGGATAAAGCCTGCAATATCAAAAGAATTTGCTTTGGCACATGGCTTTTTGCATTGCTTTGCGAACTCTCCTATTGCAATAAATGGCTTACCATCTACATATTTCCATTGTCGCACCAGTCCGATTTCTACCTTCACAAGGACTTGATTTGGCAATGCCGACCACCGTTTAAACGCATTTGGATGTTTGGTTTTGATTTTTTCGGTTATTAAGCTATTTGCTTCGTCCATAGGATGGCCAATTATTGTGGCAATACCCTCGATTTCATATGTTCCTACGCTTAGCGCAACGTTTGGATTTTGCCTAATTTGCTGGGTTTTTAGGTAATGTTCACCTGTTTGAAAGTAGACAATAAGCCCGTCGTTTACATGGCTCATTGGGCGAATTGTAACGCGACTTTCTGACATGTTGCAAGATTAAGAGTTGTTTCTTTTTCCAGTGCCGCGATTACATCCTCGCCCGCTAAACCACATGTGCCGATTTCATGGCTTTGGTAGTTTGCCCATATTTTGCAGATTTCGATACGCATACCGTTGTCGCCTTGTTCTTTGTCGTAGGCGAAGTCGTTTAGTAGATCACATGGGAAGTTTGCGCACTCTCCGCAGTGGTCGTGGCCGCGGCCTTCACAACAGTCTTTTACGGGGCAGCTATCGCCCCAGAAGGGCTTGTCTATATTTGTGCAGCCTGCACAGCCCATGCTTTGTTTGTACTTGCACTCGTCACATAGTATTCCGCATCTTGATTGAATCATTTTATCACGCTCCTTATAGTATAATCGTACAATAAGTAACACGACAACTATATGTCATGTTACATGTAGCGAGATAAAATATTTTTTGCTATAGCTTGGATATCGGCGGCAATGTCGGTTGGCTTTATAACTCTTACTTTATCGCCAAAGCTAAGAAGCCAGCTTATCACATAGCCTCGATTAGTGTAGTCAAACTCAAAATGCAGCCCGTCTTCAGTTTCGAGGAAACTATCCGGCCCGTAGGTTTCGATTAGTTGGTACTTGGTTGATTTGTCGAACACTGCAACAAGTTTATACTCATCGGTGAAATGACTGCCGAACTCACGCTTCTCTGGCGGAATCGGGCGCATTGTGAAGGGCTCACTGGTTTGGGTTAGGTTCCAAAGGCGGTTAAGCTTAAACATTCGCCAGTCTTGCCTACTTAGGCAAAACCCAAATACATACCAAGATGTCCATTGAAAGATAATGATATATGGCTCTATGCGACGATTGCACTCGCCTTTTTCATAGAAATAGTTAAAGGCGATAATATTATTTTCAAAGATGGCTTGTTTGATTGTCTTGATTTTTTCGGTTAAATGTCCCTTGTAATACGAGCCAAGGTCTATAACAATCGGCTCATGTAGCGAGACAACTGTATCAGAATTTGCACCAAGCTTGTCCAGTGTCTGCTCTATCCGAGATTGTTCTGATACGCTACCAATGCCTTTTAGCGCGGCGATTATGCCTGTTAATTCATCTGTTGTTAGAATGCTTTTGTCTAATTTAAAGCCTTCTGCAATGGAAATGCCCCCGCCGGTACCTTGATGGGTTATGATTGGGATACCGGCTTGGCAGAGAGTATCTATGTCGCGCCCAATTGTACGGCGGTTTACTTCAAACTTTTCGGCTAAGAATGGGGCTGTAACACGGCTATTTTGTAGCAAAACCGTTAGAATGCCTAGTAGTCGGTCAAGTTTCATAAATTAATTCATGCCTCCTTTATCAGTGTCGCAACACGATAGAGATGAAAATCCACAAACAAGCGTTTCACACTTCATGCATATGCATATATTAATTATATCAGAGAAACACGGCAGCAGGTTGTCGTGTTTGAACTTGTGACGCTCTATAATTAAGGCATGTGTACAGCAAAAAGCCTCCTGTCGCAGTGTTTCTTTCGACAGGAGGCTTTGTTCATGTCTTTGTTCATGTTGCAAATGATAACTGAACTGCTACTACGAAATCCTTGGCTTCTTTAGACCTTCTTCTGCCATAAACTCCTTACGCTGTGGCGGGGAGAAGATTTCCATTGGGAAGTCTAGATCTGCGAAGTATTCGCATGGGTTGATGTCGTGGCTGCCTTCGCACTCTTCCGGTACGCAGAAGCCGGTGGACTGTACATTGAGATGTACCAGTCTAAACAGCTTTAATACGCTGAACAGCCCGATGGTAACAAGCACTTCGCCATGGCGGCCATGTTCGCCTCTGCGGTGGTGGATTCTGGCATCCAGGCCAACAGCTTTGGACTCTGCCCATATAAATGGCGCGGAATCGAAGGTGATAGACTTATTGTCTTTGCTAAACAAATCTGTGCCAACAACAAGGTCACTGCCATGGGAACCAAAGAGCGTTGTCTTCGAGTTAAAGAAGTTCATTGCCTTTACATAGGCAATGATACAGCCCGTGGAATCGCGGAAAGTAAGGTGGTATTCAAATGAGTATTTTATGCCTACATCCCAAAAGCCGTTGCGGAATTGGCATGGCTTTTTGTCAATGATGTGAATGCGCTCAATCTTTGGTTGTTCCATAGTAACGCTTGTGGCTTCAGCCGGTGGCCGGATGATATCGCCAATGCGGTGTTCGTGGCCGCCGATATTATAGTCTTCTGCGGCAAGTGCGGGGCCTAGTTCTGCTGCTGTTAGGCAGTTTTGGCGGCGGCAACTGTCATACACCTTGTATGCTACTATGCATTCGTCTTTTACCCTTTTTGGGTTTGGGATGTGGCCGTGGCCGTGGAGTTCCACGGGCTCAGCTGGTACGGTACGGGTATCTTGTAATTCAAAAGCTCCCATTTGGCTACCTCCATGTCAAAGTTCTTGATTTAATACTAGTATATGTACAGCTCGTTTTTGTGTGACTAGCACACGCGGCATGCACGCGGCATGCGGTGCGGGCGGGTAAGTGGGCTTCTTTCTTACCATGTTCCGGCTTATATGAGACAGCCCTAGGCTAGGAAAAATGCCATTTTATTCGGATTTTCATCCGATAAAATGGCGTTTTTCCGATAGCCTAGGTCTGCCTCATGCCTGCACAGGGTAAGAAAGAAGCCCACTTACCCGCCCACACCGTTACCACGCGATACCGATATTAAAAACATTATAGTGTTTTAGGGCCGCTTGCCTGCGGTATGATATGGTATATATCCATGCTATGTCGTTTTGTTTTGCGGGCTTTTATCAGCGCAATGCAGCAGTCGCGGGGGGATACCGCTTTTCTCCGGTAAACGTAGGCGTAGGGGGAGACTCGGGCGATTGGAAAAACGCGGTTTATGCGGATGGCAATCCGTAATAAACCGCATTTTTCCTCGCTCGAGGCTTCCACTACATCAGCCGAAGTGCGGAGAAAAGCGGTATCCCCCCGCGACTGCGGACATTTCGCCGATAAAACTCGCAAAGCAAAACCAATGTGCGCAAAGCTTGAATGTAGCGTCATATTCTGGCATAATTCGTTTCGTTAGGATTTGTATAGGAGGCGTTGGATATCAAGCGTACTGTTATTAAGTTAAGCGGTGAGGCCATTGGCGATTCTTCGGCTTTATCTGGTTATGATGATGCGGTGATTGATTCGATTGTTGGGCAAGTTATTGCAGTTATGACGGCTGGGTGTGAGGTTTCACTTGTCGTTGGCGGTGGCAACATATGGCGTGGGCAGCAGGCTCGGCCGGATATGGATCGGGTTAAGGCCGACTCAATGGGAATGCTTGCTACTGTTATTAATGCCATTTATCTTTCTGAGGCATTTAAGCGGCAGGGGGCTCGGGCTGTTGTTATGACTCCGGTGCCTTTTTCTAATATGACTTGTATTTATGAAAAAGACCTTGCGCTTGGGCTTATGGCCTCCGGTACAGTGATAATCAATGCCGCTGGGCTTGGGCATCCGTATTTTTCAACTGACACTATTACGGCGCTTCGTGCAGCGGAGCTTGACGCGGATATGATATTATATGCTAAGAATATCGACGGGGTATATGACGCAGACCCGCGTGTTAACCCTTCTGCGCGTAAGTACAAGACTCTTAGTTATGGCACCGCAATCAAAAATGGACTTAGTGCCGCCGACATTGCCGCAATGCATCTTGCCTGTGAGGCCGGCATCCCTTCATATGTATTTGGGCTTAACCAGGCCGAAAGTATTGCGCTGGCCTGTGCATATCCTAACTCCCAATCAAACGGAACCTATTTGAATGTAGATATAAAGGAGGACTACCATGTCTGAACACACAAAGCCTTATGAAGATCGCATGAAAAAGACCGTATCTGTACTTGAAGAGGATTTTTCTACTATCCGCGTCGGCCGTGCTAACCCACGGGTCTTGGACAAGCTTACTGTCAATTACTATGGCAGCGAAGTGCCTCTTTCACAGGTTGGCAATATTACTGTGCCGGAGGCAAGGCTTCTTATGATTGCACCCTGGGAAGCCGCAATGCTTAAGGAAGTTGAAAAGGCTATCCAAGCTTCGGATCTTGGGCTTAACCCAACCAATGATGGTAAGGTTATCCGCCTTAGTTTTCCAGAACTTACAGAAGACCGCCGCATGCAGCTTACAAAGGATGTTAAAAAGAAGGGCGAAGAATCTAAAGTCGCAATCCGCAACCTGCGTCGCGAGGCAATGGACGCCTATAAGAAAGCCGAGAAAAAAAGCGACCTTACCGAGGACGATGTAAAAGACCTGGAGAAAGAAATCCAAGACCTAACCGACAAGTATGTCGCGGAGCTTGATAAAAAGGTTGAAGCCAAAAATAAGGAAATCATGACGGTATGATTCCTAATCATCTTGCAATTATTATGGACGGTAACGGACGCTGGGCAAAAAAACGCCTTATGCCTCATTCTATGGGGCATAGGGCGGGTGCCCAGGCTCTTCGCAAGCTGTCATATGAAATCGAAAAGCTGGGCGTAAAATATCTTACGGTGTATGCCTTTAGCACAGAAAATTGGAGTCGGCCATCCGGCGAAGTTCGCGAACTTATGAAGATGATGCGGGAGTATTTTCAGCAGTATATCGACGATTCCAAGAAGAATAATATGCGTATGTCCTTTATTGGCGACCTTACGCGGCTTGAGCCAGATTTACAAGAAAAATTGGCAATACTTACGGATATAACAAAAGAGAAGACCGGGCTGCATGTTGTGCTTGCAATAAACTACGGCGGCCGTGACGAGATAGCGCGGGCGGCGCGTAAGCTTGCCCGTGAGGTTCATAGGGGTAACCTTGAGCCGGGGCGTATTAATGAAGAGTTGCTTGCTGCCGCGATGGATACCCATCCGCTGCCGGATCCGGATTTGATTATACGAACCGGCGGGGATTTGCGGCTTAGCAATTTTCTTTTGTGGCAGCTTGCTTATGCGGAGATGTATGTCACAGATACCCTTTGGCCGGATTTTAATATGACTGAGCTGAATAAGGCTTTTGAGTCGTTTAAGGGGCGAGACCGACGGTTTGGCGGACGGCCTACCGAGTAGTTGGTTGGTATATTTTAGTTTTGACGATTTTGGAATAGCTTTAAACCGCTAAATTTGGGGTTTTTCCATTTTTGACAAAGGTTTCTCTCGGTTGAGCGAAATCGCTTAACCCCGCATAAACTGGGGTTTTGTCGTTTTGGTAAAAACCTAAAAAGTAACACTTAAGAAAGTAACATTTAGGAGCTGATGCATTGCTTAAGCGCGTCATTACAACCATTATTGGTTTGCCGCTGGTTATTTTGATTATAAACTTTGGCGGCCTTCCACTGCTTTTGATGTGCTTAGTGCTTTCGCTTATTGGTCTGCGGGAGTTGTATGTGGCATTTTCTAAGGCGGATAGGCCTATACATGCTGTTGGATATGTATTTAGCGTAGGCTATTTTATAGCGGTCTTTGTTTTTGGAGCTGGGTATTGGCTGCTTATTGCTATTACTATGTTTGTTATCGTAGTGCAATTTTGTCTGGTTTTGTTTTTTAATCGGCTTGCACTTGAAGATATTGTTACTACGGTATACGGTTTTTTGTATGTACCGTTTTTATTGTCGTTTATCGTGCTTGTTAGGGAAAATACCTTTGGGCATGTATATGTTTGGCTGATTTTTACCAGTGCCTTTGGCTGTGACACTTTTGCATATCTTGCCGGTACTACCCTCGGTATGCACAAGCTTAAAAATACCCCTAGTCCTAAAAAATCCGTAGAAGGCCTTATTGGCGGCGTTATTGGCGCGGCAATTGTTGGCTTTGTCTACGGGTTTTTTATTGCCCGCTTTTCTAGTGAGCCTGCGCCATATATTGTGATTATTGCACCGGTGGTTTCTTTTGTTGGCGCGATGTTTTCTGTTGTTGGTGACATGGCAGCCTCTGCAATTAAGCGGCGGACGGATATCAAGGACTTTGGCGCGTTGCTTCCTGGGCATGGCGGGGTTTTGGATAGGGGCGACAGTGTTATTATTGTGGCACCTTTTGTTTATTTGGTGATGACTGTACTGTTTAGGGTCTTGCCAAGCGCGGCGGGTGTACTGTGATGAGTAACGTCATAGATATAATTAATATAAATAATGTGGATAAAAATACAATGAATATCGCACTTTTGGGTGCTACCGGGTCAATTGGGACTCAGACATTGGATGTTGTGCGTACTTGTTTGCCCGAGGCGCGGGTTAAGGTGCTTACTGGGTTTGGGAATGTTGCTGCCCTTGCGGCCATGATTGTGGAGTTTAAGCCGGAGATTGTTTGGGTGCCGGATGGTGTTGCGGCGGATAGGCTTATTGGAATATTAAAGCCTCAGTTGCAGCCGGGAGACTTATGTTTCAAAAGTAGCATTGGTTTCGATGTATCGGCCGGTGGTTGCAATGCCCAATCCATTAAAAAAGAACCTTCTACTTTTGAAATTTTAACAGGCGATGATGGGCTAATCGCCTGTGCCACATATGATTGCGTTGATGTGGTAGTAAATGCCCTTGTAGGTAAGGCCGGGCTTGCGCCAACTTTGGCTGCAATAAATGCCGGGAAAAACATTGCCCTTGCCAACAAGGAAAGCCTCGTCACCGCCGGTGAACTTATAATGAGCCTAGCCAGGGAAAAAGGTGTGCGCGTTGTCCCGATTGATAGTGAACATTCGGCCATTTTGCAGTGCTTGCAGGATAGTTGGTCAAGTTCAATCGAAAAAATAATATTAACAGCCTCCGGCGGCCCTTTCCGTACCTGGCCTAGGGAGCGTATAGAAAATGCAACTGCATCTGATGCCCTACGCCATCCAAACTGGGCGATGGGGCCGAAAATTACAATAGACAGCGCAACATTAATGAATAAAGGGCTGGAACTTATTGAGGCAATATGGCTGTTTGACCAGCCTCTTTCAAATATAGAAATCCTTGTCCACCCACAAAGCATAATACATTCGATGGTGCAGTTTATAGACGGTGCGGTTATCGCGCAGCTTGGGCCTCCAGACATGAGAATGCCCATTTTATACGCCCTTGCTGGCCCTGGTAGGGTCGCTAACTCATACCCGCGGCATGATTTTTTGTCGGGTGGAGGCTTGAGTTTCGAGCCGCCGGATACAGACCGCTTTCCATGTCTGGCCCTTGCGCGGCACGCAATTGAGGTTGGCGGTACTTTGCCGGCTGTTATGAACGCGGTAAATGAATGGGCGGTTGGGCAGTTCCTACAAGATAAAATAAAATTCTATGGCATATCGGCATTAATAGCCGAGGCCTTTGGTTCATATACTGTACAGGATGCGCGGAGGCTTTCAGATATCCAGGATGCCGAAGCTTGGGCAAATGAGTTTATATTGCGAACTAAATTATTGAGGTGATTACTATTTCTGGTTTTTTAGCAATTGCAGTACCGATTTTGATTTTTGTACTAATCCTGGGCGTGGTTGTTTTTATCCACGAACTTGGCCATTACTTGATGGCGCGTAGGGCTGGGGTTTTTGTTGAAGAGTTTGCCCTTGGTATGGGGCCGAAGCTACTTGGTTTTAGGGGCAAATCCCAAGTTTACGAAGAAGACAGAACTCTGTATTCACTTCGGATGTTTCCAATCGGCGGGTTTTGTCGGATGCGTGGAATGGATGATACTGTGCCGGATGACCCAACGGCACTTAACAATAAAACAGTCCTTCAGCGGATGTCGGTAATAATTGGCGGGTCTTTATTTAATTTTATCGCGGCGTTTTTATTGTTTTTTTTGCTGGTGCTTTTGGATGGATATAGCTTTCCCCAAGTGCATTCTGTTAGGGAAGATACACCTGCGTACCACGCGGGGCTTATGGCCGGGGATCGGATTACCCATATCAACGGCAGGCGGGTCGCGCTGTTTGAAGACTTTGTTACACAGTTAGAGTTTTCCGGCGGAAGGCCGGTGGATGTACGGTTTGTTCGTGACGGGCAGCGTCACAATATGTATATCACCCCAGTGAGGGTGGGCAATCATTTTCAGCTTGGCTTTTTTATGGAGCGACGATTTGGATTTTTAGACACAGTGCCGGAAAGCGGCCAGCGTGTTGGGGTTTTTGGGACAATGAGAACATCCGCGGAGATGATTTTATTTAACATGCGTATGCCATTTACTTTGCTTGCAAGGTTTATCGCCGGGGACACAATGCCGGAAGGCGCGGGTGTTATGGGGCCTATAGGCATGGCTGGCGAGGTTACGGTAATTTACCAGGAAGTTATAAGCCGGGGCATTTTGCCAACATTTCTTACCATGTTATTTTTCACGGCACTGCTTAACGCGGCACTTGGTGTTATGAATATGCTGCCAATCCCGGCACTGGACGGGGCAAGGCTTGTATTTCTTGGCATTGAAGGCGTCCGCCGCCGCCCGGTATCACCGGAGAGGGAAGGGCTTGTGCACATGGTTGGTTTTGTCCTGCTGATGGTGCTTGCTGTGTTTATTGCATACCGTGATATTGTGAGGTTGATATATTGATTACTCGTGAGAAAACCCGTGTTGTTCATATTGGCGGGGTGCCCATTGGCGGTGGGCATCCCATTACTATACAGTCAATGACCAATACAGATACCCGTGATATAGCCGCAACAGTGGCGCAAATTCACGCCCTTGAGGCTGCTGGCTGTGAAATTGTACGGGTTGCGGTGCCGGATATGGAAGCCGCTGACGCGATAAAGGCGATAAAAAGCCAAATTACATTGCCGCTGGTTGCGGACATTCATTTCGACTACCGCCTTGCGCTTGAATCTATTAAAAATGGCGCGGACAAGCTAAGAATCAATCCGGGCAATATTGGAGATGGCCTTCGCCTTCAAAAGGTGGCAGAGGCAGCAAAAGCCGCCGAAATACCTATCAGAGTTGGGGTAAACGGCGGTTCTTTGGAAAAAGATATATATGAAAAATACGGGATGACCCCGGAAGGCCTTGTGGAAAGCGCGCTGCGCAATGTATCAATGCTTGAAGGTTATGGGTTTTGCAATATAGTTGTATCAGTTAAAGCCAGTAATGTCCCGCTGATGCTGGATACACATAAAATCTTAGCCCAGCGGCTTCCGTATCCGCTGCATGTTGGCCTTACAGAGGCCGGTACGCCCTATAAAGGCGCGATACGTTCTGCCGCGGGGCTTGGGGCGTTGCTTGCAGCCGGGGTGGGGGATACCTTACGGGTAAGCCTCTCCGGCGATCCTCTTGATGAAATCCGCTGTGCAAAGGAAATACTTGCGGCAATGGGGCTAAGGCGTTTTGGGCCTACAGTTATTGCCTGCCCAGGATGCGGCAGGTGTGAGTTAGACATTGCATCTCTTGCGGCGCAAGTTGAAGCGCGGCTTGACGAAGGGTATGCCGAGAAACCCATAACCGTTGCAGTAATGGGTTGTGTAGTAAACGGCCCTGGTGAAGCACGGGAAGCGGATGTTGGTGTTGCTTGCGGGCGCGGGGTAGGGGCGTTGTTTCGCAAGGGCGAGATTATACGAAAAGTGGATGAAGGTGAGATTGTTGACGCGCTTATGGCTGAGGTTGCGTTGATATAAGATGTCTCAGTTATATCATTAAGGCACTGCCCATTATGATAAAATAGTTTTACTGGCTGAATATATTATCGGAGGCAGAACATGAATAAAATATCAACAATTATACAGAGCCAAAACCACTATGACGGCCGTATACTTGAGGAACGCATGAAGCAATGTCAAACAAATGCCATTAGCATAGCATTAATTGAAAACCTTGAGATTTGCGAGGTATATACCCACGGAGTAAAGCGAAAAGAAAAAACAGAAAGAGTTACCGCAGATACGCTTTTTCAAGCGGCATCAATTAGTAAGCCGGTATTTGCCGCTGCCGTCATGCGTTTGGTCGAACGAGGAACGCTTGATATAGATGCT
>Ga0123355_10010433_pt1 | contig 14239 bp, 7 predicted proteins | sample TergutEmb28metaG_3_FD_89872 | JGI IMG/M metagenome (GOLD analysis project Ga0123355, IMG submission 89872) | Embiratermes neotenicus P1 segment gut microbial communities from Petit-Saut dam, French Guiana - Emb289 P1 | ecosystem: Host-associated > Arthropoda: Insects > Digestive system > Gut ...
GTTTGGGGTAGGATTACCCTGCATATCCACATTATTGAACCAGACTTGCACAAGTCCGTTAAGATCAATCGTATACCAACCAATAATGGCATAGGTAGGGCCATCACCATAAAGTGGAGTAGCTGCAATTGCATTCTGGATGTTTAGGTCAGCAGGAAGCTGAAAGCTAAGAGTTCCTGCAGGAGGAGGACTCGGTGCTGGAGCCGGAAACGATGCTAGGGGCGGAGCATATTCCATTTGAAGTTGTGACTTTTCTGAAAAAGTCATCGAAAACTTATAAGTCTGTCCTATGTAGGTGTCTGCAGGAGGGGCAGACGGTGCAGAGGAGTCAAAAATTACATTGCCGCCCGAATCAGTCATGATAACTCTGTCAAGAAAATCAGTCAAATCCGAACTAGTGCCTGCAGCAAGAGGTTGAATTCCTACGAGAGCCTGCACTGTAGAAAAGACCTGTGCTGCAGCAGTCTCTGCAAAGTCAAAATCGCCAGCACCCTCAGAGCCTTCTCCTGCTCCAGTGCCAGGCATACCAGAGCCTTGGCTGGGCTGTCGATCAGATTCCCCATCGCCGCCCTCAGGACTTTGTACGGACTCATCATTGCCGCTGTCACCATTACCGGGACCTTCGACATCCTGCCCCTCGTTGGCACCTGGGGTAGTTTCGGCACTTTGAAGAAAGCTGCCTAAGCCAAGAAAGGTAGCTGCATCCTCTGACGAATCTTCGTTTCTGTCAGTCAGGACTAGACCCATCACAAGCGGAATGAGCAAAAGCATGGATACTATTACTATGATTGCTGGAATTAGTCTCTTTTTTGATAAGCTTAGCATTGTGACGCCCCCCATTAAATCTCACCATACTTATATGGTGTTCGGTCGGCCCTGCTTCCTGCGAGTACACAGGCTGCATATACAAATGCCTGTCCGCCACTGAATAGGCATCAATTTAAATAATACACTATAAGGGGAGTATTTGTAGATTATTTATGGATTTTTCTTAAAATTTTGTGAATTGCTCAAAACTTGGCTCTTTGGCCGCCCCAACATATCAAGTTTCTTCAAAGCAGGAGCATTTTCAATGATCGCAGAGAAAGAATATTTCTCGCTTAGCATATTTAAAACAAGCACGACCAGTACATACATCGGCAGTAGCGCCCCTAGTCCCATGACTGCATAAAGCCCCAGCAATGCGCCAGCAGGATTTGCCCCAGCATCTCCTAGCATCGCGCGCTCTTTTGCATCAAAAGACCAAATGGCAAAAATAGGACCAAGCGCCCACAGTAGGTAAACAATTTCTGTCCCTGCAATTTGCCAAGGATTCCAGGCGCCCGTCGACACTGCTGCCACTAACTTCACGCAGATTACAACAAATACAGTATCAGCAAAAGCAATAGAATATACCTTGCCTGCACGTGCTGGGCGCAAGTCAAACAGGTTGATAAGGTTGGCACTAAGCGCTATGGCACACATTGAAAGAAGTATCCACACCACATTGAAAGCGCTCAGATTAGAAATACTATGCCAGCCCAGGGCAAAATTGTTTGCCAGATACCCTATAACGAGAGCAGTAATGCCAACGCCTACCACCTTTAGCATGCCCGTAGTCAGCTTGCCACGTAATAGTGCCCTGAGATGACCTTTAAATCCGCCGTCCCCTCGTTTGCCGAAACGATCATCGAGCCAACCGAAAAAGAAGCACAGTAGCACTAGGGGAATTACCAGAGTGAAAAAGCTGTTATACACAGTGTAGCTTTGCACGGCACGCGCTACAGTCTGCACAAAAGCTAGATCCAAAAAGGCCGTATCTAAGCTGGGTAAAAGTCTCATGAAAATCGTACTCTTGAGCAGTAGGGCAAAAAGGACACCTGCCCACACTAGCCAGACAAAACTCAACCCATAACTTACCGTAGCACCTGCATAATTGGTCGCTTGATGCTTTCCTGATTTAAAGCGTCTGGCCATAATAAATTTCATCGCAAGCCAGGGAACTAGCCAACCCCCCAGCAGTGCCACTATCATCGATAAAAAGGTTGTCATGTGCTAGCCTTTGCTCTTCTGGCGCTCTTCTTTGCGACCCTTGACAGGTCCTAGCATCAGCCAAACCACTGAAGACGCTAGGCACAGTACCATCAAGGCAGGCAACACAATACCCGAATCATTACTTAAAACAGCCACAACACCTGCAGTCAAGACAGCAGCAATCGCATCACCGTAATATTTATTGCGTGCAATCAGATTCTTGAAGTCACCTGCAGGGCGCAAACGCATGTAAATTAAATAAGCCAACAGTGCAGCAAAGCTCCAACTAAAGTGCGTCGAAACCGTAAAGACACGCAGACTTGTCTCAGCTTTGCGCACAATAATGTGCCATAGCTCGATAAGGCCTCCCTGCGAAGCACTGTCAACTGCACGAATCATATGTGTCTGACCCGCAGTAAAATAATCAATCGCCATAAAGAAAAAGACAAAACCAGCAATAGCTACTAAAATCCCTAAGATGCTTTTCCAAGTAATTCGACGATTGTTGGCAAGTATCCAAAGGACAGCAAATCCTGCAACAGAGAAAGGCGTGAATCCATTACTGGCGCCAAGAATCGGAGATGCGCCAACAAAGGTAATAAAGGCACCAATGACGGGAATACCCCAAACACGCAGATGTTTCTCAAGTTTTTCATGACCGGCTTCCCGTGCTGCATCAAGAATTAGAGCAATTCCCACCAGCACTGAGCCTATTAAGATAGCTGCTCCCTCATTTCCAATGCCATAAAAGCGGAAAGCTGCAATAGGTGAATATCCAAAGAAGCTTGCAAAGGATGCCGGTGCCCCTAAAAGCTGATCACCCACAATAACGACGGCTGTAACAACTGACAGGAAAATAATAGGCAAACGTGACACCGTTCCTGGGATTACCCCCTTGCTCTTTCCGCTACCTTTTTCGCCACCCTGATCATTGCCCTCGTCATTACTTCCACTGTTACCCCTGCTTGCAAGGCTCACTTTGCGAGCTTTGCGACGGGTGTCAAAAATCCACAATACAACAGCTATAAGCCACAAACCTGCCGTAGTAAGAGCAAACTGAATGATGGCCTCTCTGGGTGTGGCTGGCCATCTATATATAAGGAACATGAGCCAGCTGGCAACGGGACCTGATAGCACTGCCAAAATCAAAGCGTAGAGAAGCATTTTGACACCACGTGTCATAAGTCTGCTCAAACGCTTGTCTGCAAAGGTAATCACAAGTGCACCTAACAGCAACACAACAACAGTGATCCAGATACAAGTCGTTATAACGCTAACCCGCGTTGCCTCAATCGACATAGCAGTATCGCTCATTTTTACGAGCAAATCTAAATGCACATCACGGCGCTCAGTAAGCGAGCTATTGTACAAAGCCCTATCAGGGGGCAGGTAAAGTGGAGGTAGATTGTCAGTGGTGCGCATGTCACAGCCGACAACATATACAGGGCGCTCTAGCCCCATGATACGCAGTATCGTTGCTGTAATATCGCCTGCGATAACCAAGCCCTCACGCTGAGTCGAATCTGATATAAGCAGACCAGGCTCAACCTGCGGACCAGTAATAACAATCGGTCCAAATCCCTCGCGATCAAGTGTTAGTGACCTTGTCGCCTGACTTGCAACAATGATAGTTGCATCAGGAAAAATATCACGCACATCAGCATAAATTGCATCAAGTGTTGTCAGTGACTCATTCCACTGGCGTTGCGCGACATCTGTGCTTGCCTCCCGTGAAAACGTACGAGCACGGTAGCTGTCGCCAGAATCTATTACAACTAATCCAGGAGTGCTGGTAGCCAGATTACGTCTAGCACTTTCTAGACCCTCACGCATTGACTCCATGTCTGTGCGGACTCCGTAAGGAGACTGCGGACTGCGCTCAAGAATAGTCTCATTGATATTGCCATAACGCACAAAGCCATACTGGTTCATGGCAGCAATCGCAGCTGGCCTTAGCAAGCGCGAAGCATCGGTCGAATGTCCTAAATCAGAATTGCCTAAGGCAACTGTTGCACCACCAGCCTCTTCAATAAGACTGCCCAGCGTACCAGGAACAAAGACAAAAGGGTTCCTTTCATTGGTTGTTCTGTTGCGCGGCAGTCCTAGATAGGCAATTTCATAACCCTCCATCGTGCCGTCAAGATAGCGCCCGTAGGCAAGGTTTACAGGCGTCCCGCTAACTAGGTCATTCGCCTCAAAAGCAGGTAGAGCATGGTGATTTACAAGGGACCATGTACCCGCTGAAATAGTCAGGGCACCCTCTGCAAGCGAAGGGGCACCATCAGCCTCTTTTACCCGGCTGCGTGCATTGAGGTTTCCAATAGCTGCCTCTTCAAGCGCGTCCCAAAGATGAGGCATCGTCTCTGCGGTAATATCCTCCCACTGCAAAAAGGGAGCAAGCAGTAAAATTAATTGATTGCTGCCCTCTTCAGTAACATTACCAATGCCATCTTCAAGGCTAACATCAGGTGCTGCATCGCTGTCTATCTCAGCACCCTCATCATTGGCATCCCTGTCAGCACCTTCATTGGCGGTCTGTTCGCTGGCGATACCTTCAGCAGCAAAAACAAAACCTACAGTATCAAAATTGCGTAGCCCGCTTAAAGAAGGCACAGAAAAGAGCATGACAGCGCACAGAAATAGTGGCAGCAGTTTAAATATAGATTTGTATCTCATAAAAAAATTCTAGCACTAGTAGTCATTGGCAGCAGGTGAAGCATCCCACTCTTTCATGAACTGTTGATATGTTCCAGTGCAAATTGCAGCGCGCGCACGGCGCGTCAAGTCTATCAAGTAGTGTAAATTATGCTGCGAAAGCAAGATCGACGCTAGCATCTCTTTGCTAATAATCAAGTGACGCAGATAGGCACGCGAATAGTTCTGGCAAGTATCACAGGAACAGAGTGCATCCAGGGGTTCAAAATCCTTTGCAAAGCGTGCATTGCGCAAATTCAATCGTCCCTCACTTGAAAAAGCTGTGCCCATACGGGCTGTACGCGTGGGCAGCACGCAGTCAAAGAGGTCAACGCCTGCTGCGATAGCATGCACGAGAGTCGTTGGATTGCCAACACCCATCAAATAACGAGGTTTATCTGCAGGCATTACATCAGTAGTTGTTGCAAGCGACTCAAACATAAGCTCATGAGGCTCTCCAACACTGTAGCCACCAATTCCCAGTCCAGGGAAATCTAGCTCTGCCAGCTGGCGTGCAGACTCTGTGCGCAAATCTGAAAAGGTGCCGCCCTGTACAATGCCAAAAAGCGCCTGAGGCATACGCCCGTCAGCGGATTCACGTTTTTGCTCTTCAAGGTGTGCGTGAGCCTCCTTACAACGCTTTGCCCAGGCAAGACTACGCATCGTTGCCGTGCGTACATGAGATTTTTCTGCAGGATAAGGCGGACATTCATCAAGTTGCATAATAATGTCTGCGCCAAGCAAACTTTGGATACGCATATTTTCTTCAGGTGTCCAAAGGTGTTTTGAACCATCGATGATGGACTGGAAGGTGACTCCTTCATCAGTAATTTTGCGCGTATCTGCTAATGAGAAAACTTGAAAGCCGCCGCTATCAGTCAGGATAGCTTTATCCCAATTCATAAAACGGTGTAAGCCACCTGCCTGCTCAATAAGTTCTGGCCCTGGTCGCATTGCCAGATGATAGGTATTAGCAAGTACCACCTGCGCACCCATATCTTTAAGCGCAGTTGTCTGAACGCCCTTTACCGTAGCCTTTGTTCCCACGGGCATAAAAAGAGGTGTTTGAACTTCACCGTGCGGGGTAAACAGGGTACCTGCGCGCGCGGCACTAGGGTCAGTATGCTCAAGAATAAATTTAAAGTCAGCCATAGAGAAATTGTAGCACTGAGCACAATCTGAAGGAGAGCAGCAAAAATTCTAACCCTTTAGATATTCGCTAGCTTTCTTGTCTTCATCGTCATTAAGCACTTTTTTGTCGCTATCTGACTCTAATCGCTTATTAAACCATTGGTAGGCAAAGGCAATTGCTAGCAACAAAACCCCACCGGTAAAGTATGAAACTATTTGCCACGCAGTCTCTAGGCCATGAAGGTCTATAACAAACAGCTTGAATACAGCAAAGAAGGCCAATGACAGACCACTAATCCTCGTAACTTCATTGCGTCTGATAAAGCCAAATATGACCCATGTCAACGCTGCTAAGCCAAATACCAAGGTCACAACAAGGCTAGATATCTCTAGCTGCATCTGCACTACAAGACCTTGAACTATAACCAATAGCGCGTACCCAGAAATAAGCAGAGGATACCACGCAGGGGACAGTTTTCGTGCCTTCATCATAGTACGCAGAAGGTCATTGAGCCACATAACACCAATGCAATTAACCAGTAGGTACAGCACAAGCACTACCACCGCCAAAGCTGTATTTCCAGCGAGCAATGCGTCCACTGTCATATTAAATATAAGCAGCCAGAAAATGCTAACTGCCCCAACAGTCCATGCCGCTGCTTGGAAGCCAGGATTATATATTTTACGAATACGTGGCAAGATGAATGCCCCTGCAAAGCCCAGAGTAATTGAGGCAAGGGTTATGAAAGCACCTGCACTCTCTCCAACCAAAGTAGTCAAAAGGGGGCGAAGCGGATCATGCAGGGCATAGAGGGCAAACAGCCACACATTAAAGGCGGCAATTGTGCGGAAAGCATCAAGTAGCACATCAGCTTCTTTTTGCTTAATCGCAAGCCTTAAGGTTGCAAGGGCAACAAGAGCAACACCTACCGTAACTGAAAGATATTGCCAAGCAAAAATCGACCCTGAGGTTTGCTCAAAGAAAAGGGTAGAAAAATGGCTCAGCGCATCAAACGCAAAGAACCATGCTAGACAAAGCGTTCCTATTATAGATCCTGCAATACTGAAGCGGCTCTTATTCCAATAGATTCCATAGATCAGCAAGCCAACAGCCTGGACAAGCCATCCCAATGAAAACCAGACTGTATCAAAGGCAAGCGGCACAATAAGAGCAACAAAACTAATGCTGGTAACAAAAAACAATGCGCGCAAAGAACCCGTTTCACCCTCAGGGACACCACTCTCTTTCTGCCTTTCAGAAATAAGAGCCATGGCAATACAGCACAGAGCAGCAAATACGGCTACGAAAGCCCAGCTACGATTTTCTGAAGGTGCTGCGACAAACATCGTCCAAAAAATAAGTCCCATCGTAAAGCGAGCGACTATATTGCCAGCTAGCAATATAATATCAGCGGCAATAATACGTGTTTTGGTAAACCATGCGCCCAGCGCAGGAATAATCATGTAGGCAACAAAGCCAATACCCAGGGAAAGTCCAATAGCAATGCGTGCTGCCACAGTAGGTGCAGACGCTGAGCCAACCGACAGCATGACTGCCTCTGCCAACAAGCCTGCGCCAAGTCCAAAAAAGCGAGCAATGCGCCAATTTTTGCGTGTAGAAAGCAGCAGCACAAACAGTGTCAGAAGCGTAAAGTACACAGCGCCGTACAGCAACAGCGATGAATCTGTCAGTGCAAAGAGCGGCAAGTATCCACCAACAAGCGCAAACACTGCCACAAACTGAGAATCATAGCGCAAGGCTGCTGCAAAGGTGAGCAGTGAAACCACTACACAGACAGCAAAGGCGCCATTCATTGAAAAAACATCTAAGGTCATATAACCAAGGGCTGTACCTAAGAACAATATTCCAGAGCCACTCGCTGTCAAAGCTAGTGTAAAGCCACCCCGCCACTTCTTACGGTGCAGCAACTCACCTGCGCCCATAAGCGCAAGTCCCAGAACAAAAATCGCAGCACACTGAAAAGTCGCCGTCATCAAGGTATAGAGATAGCGCCCAAAGGTAAACGTTCCCAGTAAAATGAGCAAGGCGCCAATTGCACTGATAATCTTGAGGCCCAGGAAGGTTTCCCATTGAAAAAATCGCTGCACAGCATCAAGTGCAGCATCCTCAAGCGGAGAAGCATCCATTTGCTGCAGTTCCTGTGCCTGCTGCTGGGCAGCCGCAGACCAAGCATCTTGCTTGCGTTTACGAGCCTGCATAACCTGCACTTGAAGATGCTCATTCAAAGTGCCGACCTGCACTGCAAGAGCATGTTGTTCCCTGGCATCAAGTTCATGCAAATTGGCTGACATCTGCATCATTGTTGCCTGTAGTCCACCATAGAGTTCATCGACTTTTGCCTGTTCGCGAGCAAGGCCAGTGGCAAGATATTCTTGATGTCTTTGATTGCTCATGCCCAACAATACTGATCGCTTTGAGCGCAATTCTTCTTTGAAGCCCTGCTTTAGCGCATCATATTCTTTGCTAAGAGCTGCTGCTTCTGCTCGACTGTTCTGTAGTTGGTCAGACAATTGCTGCACTGTCTCACGCAAGTCAGCATTTTCTTTAGAGAGATCCTGGGATTCAAGTGCCTTAAGTGCGTCATCAACACGCGCATAACTGCCATGCAGCGTATCTAGCGCATCTCTGACAGCTTGGGCATTTGCATTATCCATGACAGATCTCCTCACAACAATATTGTGGGTAGATTCTATCACGAAAGAAATGTCCTATAAGCCCATTTTGTCCTATAAGCCTATAAGCCAGAAATGAAAAGGCCGCCCTCGTCCAAGGCGGCCTTTTCCCATGAAGAAACGTATTGAGCGTATGCTCGGACAGTCAACATGTCCCTTCAAGGTAGATATATGATACCAGACTTGCTGCAATCTTTCATGCATGCAAAGATTAAACCACAAATGCTGCACATTCAATTTGCAATGCATTCAAAACAGCAGTCGCGTGCACCTATGCATCCATGATGGCTGCAGCAACCTGCTTCTTGCGTGAAAGTACATCAGGCATCCAGGCACTACAGCCTTCAAGGCTGGTATCAAAGTCTTGCTCGAAGGCAGTCTTTGCAAGCACTAGATCACCCACGGCAAAAAGTTCGCTACCCTCTTCGATGATGTCAGTTGCCATAAAGAGGAATAGGTCCCACCCATGAGCTTCCTTGGCCTTGTTCATTTCAGTAACGACAGCCTCACGCGCTGAAAATACAGGATCAAGGGTCGCACTCTCATACTGCACAATGGCAACTTTTTTGCCGTTCTTGTCATATTCTTTAAGATCTGTAGCAAGAATTGTCTCAGGTTCAAAAGGACTTGCCTCACTACGCACTTTAAACAGCTCCATGCCAAATTCTTGCGGTTCTACCTCGATGCCCGCTGCTAATAGCTCGACAACGTCGCGGTCTACATCTGTTGTTGTTGGTGACTTCAAAATCACGGTGTCAGTCAATACTGCAGAGAGCAAAGCACCGGCACACCAGTGTGGAAGCGGGGTCTCTGTATCCATGTATTGGATTGTTACCAGAGTTGCTGTTGACCCGTAGGGTAGATTCATGAAGGGAATGGGCGCAGCTGTTTGAATGCCCCCTAGGCGGTGGTGGTCCAATACCTCAACTATCTCCATATCTTCAATACCATCTGCTGATTGCGAGAATTCGTTGTGATCTACTAACACTACCTTCATCGGCTCATCGCCTGCAGCAGGCACGGGCAAAGGTTCTGGCAGCATGTCAAGTGCATCAAAGCGCTCAAAGACATAGCGTGATTCTGGCGGAACATCCCCTAGACGTGCTGCGACATACACCCAATCACTATCATCACCTTTTGCCTGATTAAGAAACTCAGCGTAAACTGCCGCTGAAACAATACTGTCATTATCAGGATTCTTGTGTCCAAATACATATACCTTAGTCATAGGGGTCCCCTGTTCTTTGTCAATTTGTTCAATTTTACCAAAGCCTGCGAGGCATTTAGATACTAGGAAAGCGCTAGCTTATCTTTACAATGGGGGCAAACCCCACCATCAACTTCTTTACACCTTTGGATTCAAAGTTAATTTTCAGCGAGTCACCACTCACTTCCATTACCTTGCCTCGTCCCCACATTTTGTGATTTACGACATCACCAGCTGCAAATTTATCTTTTGCCTTTGGCATGCCTCCACCGTAGCTAGCAGCTTCGCTGTCGTAAATATTGCGTGATGTTCCCTCGCTGCGGCTACTCGTAGCTCCTCCAGATGAAGCGCCATGCCCAGAGATACCACGTCTATCACCACGTTTATCCCAACCTGAAGTGCCAGCGAATCCTTCTGAGCCAACACCTTGTGTCTGAACAAGCTCTTCGGGAAGCTCTGCTAAAAATCTGCTTGGCGGGTTTTGGGCTGGTGTACCAAAGATCATACGACTTGCCGCACGCGTCAAAATAAGTCGCTCACGCGCACGAGTAATAGCCACATAGGCAAGGCGGCGCTCTTCTTCAAGGCTGCTACGATCATAGGTAGAGTTTGCATGCGGGAATAATGATTCTTCCATACCGGCTACAAGCACTACAGGATATTCAAGTCCTTTTGCCGTGTGGATCGTCATCATGGTAACGGTATCGCTCTCTCCGCCTAGAGAGTCAAGGTCAGATCGCAGTGCGAGCCATTCCATGAAGGCAAAAAGCAGTCCGCCACCTTCGCTATCCTCAGGACCTTCATGGACGGCAGCAGTAGGCGCATCTGCATGAGTAAGCTCAAATTCTGCAGCAACGTTAACGAACTCTCGAATGTTCTCGGCACGCCCTGCTGCTTCATCAGTGTGTTGCATCTCGAAATGTGCCAACAGTCCTGACCTGTCAATAATAGCCTCAACTACACGGGAGAGCTCACCTTGATAGGAGCGCATTTCATCAAGAGAAGCGACAAAATCTGCAATAGCCTTCTTTGCTGCAGCACGCAGAAGGTCATCTGCCTCTGCGGCTTTGCGCAAGGCTTCCTCAAAGGTCAAGTTTTCGCGCGCGCCCAAGGCTTGCACTGTCTGGATGGTCGTTGTGCCAATGCCCCGTCTAGGGGTATTAATTATTCGCATCAACGAAATATCATCATCGGGATTAACGACCACCTTTAAGTAGCCCATCAAATCTCGAATCTCTGCGCGGTCAAAGTAACGAGTACCCCCCACAATGCGATAACCCAAACCCGCGCGCAACAGCGCATCTTCAAGCACGCGACTCTGGGCATTTGTCCTGTAAAAAATTGCAAAATCACTATATTTTCGCGATTCGCGGCGAGCAATGCGTTCAATCTCTGCTGCAATATAGCGCGCTTCATCCTGTTCATTTGACGCCAGGTAAAGCGCGATATGCTCTCCACCAGGATTATCAGTGAAAAGCTGCTTCTCTTTGCGCTGACTGTTATGAGCCACTAAAGCATTGGCAGCGTCCAATATATTTGCAGTCGAACGATAATTCTGCTCTAGTTTAACTACATGTGCATCGGGGTAGTCAGCTTCAAATTCAAGGATATTGCTTAGGTCAGCACCACGCCAGGAATAGATGGACTGGTCATCATCGCCTACTACCATAATGTTGCGGTGTTCACGCGCAAGCAACTTCGTAATAAGGTACTGGGCGTGATTCGTGTCCTGATATTCATCCACCAAAAGATAGCAAAAGCGTTGCTGATAGCGTTGCAGAACGTCATCATGTTCACTAAAAAGCCTTGCTACGTTTAGCAGCAAATCATCAAAATCCATGGCATTAGCTGCCAAAAGGCGCTCTGCATAACGTGCATAGACATTGCGAACTAATCTATCTAGCGGTGCTGCACCAAATTCAGGCAAGTCTTCTGGCAATTGCAGTTCATTTTTTGCCGTAGATATACGGTTGCGAATAGCTTGAATGGGGAAAACCTGCGGATCGACCTCGAGCTCACGCATAATATCTTTTATCAAACGCTTTGCGTCATCATCATCATAAATAGTAAAGCTGCGCTTGTATCCCAGAGCCTCAGCTTCTGCACGCAATATTCGTACACAGGCTGCGTGATAGGTAGAAACCCACATACTTGCTGCAGTGGCTCCTAGCTGCTGGCTGATGCGCTCGCGCATCTCTCCTGCTGCCTTGTTCGTAAAAGTGATGGCAAGTATCTGCCAGGGCGCAACGCCTTTGTCTGCAACCAAGTGTGCAATGCGGTAAGTCAGCACTCGTGTCTTGCCACTACCTGCACCGGCAAGAACCAGTAGCGGTCCTTCAGTGTGCAAAGCAGCTTCTCGCTGCGCATCATTGAGCTGCGAAAGGTCGAGTGAACCCCCCTTTGATGGGCCTGCCTTCCCATTGTCTGTATTATCAAAAAGTGAAAGTGTATCCATAGCCCATCTATCCTAACATTTAGATATCATATAAGAGTAGGCATTTTGATTCAGTGGAAGGAGTTAATCATGAGGACTTTAGGAAATGCTCTGTGGTTCATTTTCGGAGGACTACCGCTTGGCCTAAGCTGGGTTTTCATTGGAGCCCTCTGGTGCATTACCATCATTGGAATTCCCGTTGGCAAGCAGTGCTTTAAACTAGCGTCCCTCTCTTTCTTCCCCTTTAAAAAAGAGGTAGAGTTCGGCGGCGGTGCACCCTCATTCATTCTTAACATTCTCTGGTTAGTCTTTGGAGGGGCGATGATTGCCCTAGAGGCCTTGGTCATAGGTGCGCTGTTTTGCATCACAATCATCGGTATTCCCCTTGGAATGCAGTGCTTCAAAATAGCAAAGCTTGCCCTCATGCCCTTCGGAGCAGAGATCGTCCGCACTACATAAAGCTACTCAAAGGTTGTTCGATCCTTCAGAGCGCAAGCATTTCTATATCTTTCCTTCTCTTCACCGTAATAGCTGCAGCAGTTACCCCCAAGATTACTAAGATAGCTGCGTAAGGGAAGCTGCCAGTCGTCAATCCTGTGGGGGTGGGATCAGCGTAGGTATTAGTAAAGGCTGCGCTGTTTCGCAGGTCTGCCCCTATAGTGTGCGGCCCCCCTAGAGGAAGCGCAACACCTTGTCCTACAGAAGGAACAGCAGTAAGAACACCGTTTACATACAGTACTGCCGACGCCGTAAAGCCAGCAGGTGTAAGCTCTGTTGCCGTAAAGCGGGTTCCTACCAATACTTCGTCAAAGACGATTCTTTGATTATGTCTAAGTGCCACTGTTTGAGCTACGTCTGTAGTAAAGGTTATAGGAGTACCTACTGGGGTCGAACCTTCAAAGATTTGCCCTGTGAAAGTTCTATTGGGAGGACAAAGAGCCGTTCTGGTCAAGGTAATCTGAAAGTTAAAAGGCGTAGCCAGGTTAACGAACCTTCCCACCACCGTCTTTGAGATAGTCAGTGCCCCGTCGCAGTCTTGCGTACCTGTGGTAGTGCGCGCGTAGATATTTTCAAAGCGAAGATAGCGTGTTTTGTAGGGAGGATTTACCACGTCGCCTTCAGAATCTATAAGTCTGTGGATCGTTGTTGCACGTATTGCAAGTTGTCCTGGTTGCGTTTCATGACTTCCTACATACACTCTAAGCATGTAGTTTGCCTGAGAAAAGACGACATTTGAATTCGCACCTATACCAGCAGCACTTTGAACCTCTGCTATCGTCCAGGCATATATCCCTACTTGAGGGAACTGAACTCCTGCAAGCGCATCTACTGAATTTGCTGTAGTGGTAATGCCAGCACTTGGAGTATTTGGAGCAGAGGTATTAGCGTCGCTTATCGTGACTGTTCTTGTAGGTATGGTAGGCAGCGGCACTAGGTCAGTGGTATCACCGTTAAAGCTGTGCGGAGTAAAGGTAAAGCTGAAACTGAGATCTGGCACGGGTGTACCTGCTGGCTTTTGGAGTTGCTTTTCTAGGCTGAGCGTATGCCCAACAGGCTGAGTAAACATGAGCATGATAGAGCGTTGTCCGCCCCCACGTGCTGCACCACTAAAGCCATATGATTGAAGCACTTTTTGTGGAGTATCTTCATAGCCACCCCCTGTGCCTATTCCGAGCTGCCCTTCACCGTTATTGCCCCATGACCAGAGCTCATAATCGCCATTAAAGGCTAGAAAGTGAGTGTTTGCACTGGTGACAAATACCCAAAAGTTTGAATCGTCTCCTACTCTTCCAGGCAGATAGTTAGGGTTTGCTAGCGTAGCAGGTCGTCCCAACTGACCGCTCTCACTACTTCCCCAAGTATAGAGTTCGCCAGCAGAATTGATGGCAGCAGCTGTGTTACCCGTTGTAATTCCCATAGATATCCAATTTGAAGCAGTTCCCACTCTGCCAGGTCGATTACTTGGATTTGCAGCATCGGGGATACGTCCAATTTGTCCCGTATCATTTAATCCCCAAGAATAGAGTTCGCCGCCTTCAGTCAGGGCTAAAACAGTACTATTTCCA
>Ga0123355_10010434_pt1 | contig 14238 bp, 9 predicted proteins | sample TergutEmb28metaG_3_FD_89872 | JGI IMG/M metagenome (GOLD analysis project Ga0123355, IMG submission 89872) | Embiratermes neotenicus P1 segment gut microbial communities from Petit-Saut dam, French Guiana - Emb289 P1 | ecosystem: Host-associated > Arthropoda: Insects > Digestive system > Gut ...
GGGGGAGTTCCATTACTGAACTGATTAACCACACTTAGGATTAGATGAAATGTGGATCTTCGGTACTCATGTACTTCATACTACGTAGTTTAAGAGGGAGTTCCATTACTGAACTGATTCACCACACTTAGGATTAGATGAAATGTGGATCTTTGGTACTCACCTACTTCATAGTACGTAGTTTAAGGGGGGAGTGCCATTACTGGACTGATTCACCAGACTTGGGATAGTGCGAGAGTGTGCAGTTAAGTGAGGCTACACGTGTAATGTCAGTGCTATGCCCACTTGTGCGTGAGTGTTTTAGGATCTTTTGTTCATACAGACCTTGTTAGTGTTATTTTTGTAAGTTTCACTCGCTATAATATTAAAATATTTCGCATTTTTCTTGCAGAATATAGTGTTACGTTTGTTTCCTTTTAATTTTCAGGATAAATTGAGACTGTTTTCTTAAATAGCTTTAAACGATTGCTCTGTGCAATGAAATCAAAGTGTTTCCTTGTGCAGTAGAAACTGGATCTATAAATGTTATCCCGAACAGTTTCAGTCTTCAGTAATGTAGTTAATAGGATAACCCGTTACATCCTTCTACAGCCGTCCCATCCATTCTTGCCGCTCTATGGAAGCGTTTATTTCTCCGTTCTAGCACGCACGCACGCACGCACGCACGCTCGCTCGCACATGTTTATGTTATTTAGCTTCCACTTTAATAAGCCTTTCCATTTGTGCTTTTATTGGTTGTAAAACAATTTATAGGCATGTCTCTAAACATGTGTGTGGGGTGGGACATTACGACAAGTCTGCTATTGTTATACCTAATCTACAGAATAGATTTTCAATGATATTTTATGCTCGATTTTTTTGCTAAAGCTGTCGACCTGCTGGCCACTCATTTACCATAGTATGGATCCTTTCTTGCTAAATTAAAGGCACCGAAGATCTCAGTTGCTTCCGTAGCGCTCATGCTTTGTATTCGGCAGATTCTGGGTTCAAATCTCGCCCATTGCACGACTACATTGAGGGTTTGATAGGTCTCCTCTTGCCACATATATGCACACCATATGAGACGTAGGTCACTAAAGATGACGCGAGCACAACGCTTCGAAACACTTCTGACCACAGGAAGGTTATTAAGTGTAGAAAGGCGTTTGCGAAAACAGAGTAGAAATTTAACAGACATGTCTGCATATCATGACTTTGCTATGCGCTTTATTTTTAAATTACCCACCTGTGAGATGTTTTAGGGCCATATAAAACTCACTGAAATTATTGTTTTTACTGTAAGCGAATCTGTGCTAGTCTGTAGGTCAGTGTAAGTTAGGGCTGGTGAACGTATGGCACGTGGAAAGGTATGCTTGACACGCGGCATTCACTGTTGTCCCTTCTTTTATTTCTTTTCCCCGACCAGCGTCCCAATATTGTGAAGAATATGCGTATATATACACATATCTGACTGCTTACAGACTGTGTATTAACTACCGTTGTTACCAAATGATACTACGAGTGGAACATTTTTACACAAATCGGGAGCGGTGTGAAGTGTTGACTATATATTTATTAGTGGGGTGCTGGCCTGGCGGTGACTGGGCGAATACGTGACATTGGACAAAACGTTCTACAATCTTCTTTTTAAAAAAGAAGCAGTAGCAGCCCCAGTTACTTGCACATTTTCTTCCTTATCGCATTCCTCTAGGAGGCCATTATTAGAAATATAATAGTTATACTATGTATTAATTACACAGGGTGATTCAAAAAGATGGACTCAATCGAACAGTAAACGACGCTTCAACACACGCCACACAGTTGGTTGCGGTATTCCAAGTTCTGTGCTCGCCGACTCAGTTTTAATGAACTCACGAACGCAAAAAATCTTGTGCTGCATAGTAGCCATTTTGCTCTCAACTGACGCTGCTGCATGACCGTGCTAGACGAGCGCTCTAGCGGCGACATTTGAAAATTTAGGACCTCCTCTTTCAAACGTTATGTAGATCATTCACACACCATGTATAGTTCGGGAATTGTAGACGTACGAAATTGAGTCCATCTTTTTGAATCACGCTGTATAATTGTAATACACATTAATAATAATATAGCAGTTCATTATAATTACGGGAGAAGCCAGTACCTTATTTTGCTCTTCAGAGTTCCCACGGGCACCCCATAGAATTTCTTCGCAATTTATATTTGGGCACGTGTCCTCAGAAAATTTCCCTAGCTCCGATGTAGGGCCTAATCTACGGTATGGACGACCAGGATGTCGAGGTTTAAGATTTCTGTTCGCCTGCCTCCTGCCGTTCCGGCTTTGGGCTCCCACCCTGTCTTCTGTCTTCGCGGGTAAATTGACCGTGGCATGTTGCTGTATATACATCTTCCTATGCTCCCGAAGTTTATGAACGACTGGAACTAGACCTCCGTAAGAAGACCAAAACTCACAGCCAACTGTGATGATAATTTTTCAGCTTGGTACATGAATCCGTGGGAGCTTCATTTCAGTTAGTCGATTAAGGAGATTCGTCTAAGAACAAACACAGATAAAGCCAGTAGGTCAGTGTTATTTGTAGTGAAGAACTTATAAACTGTACAGATTTTGTGTACCTTAAATCTGTCTGCTGAAGCTACATTCAGAGTTTTGTGCCGTATACAGGTTTGTAACTTTTGAAAATACAAACAATTTTGGTTTATGCAGGTCTGTATGATCACTTGAGTTAGCCTGTAAGTGGCAGAAGTGGAAATAAATTTGAATTATTTGATGACTATCCTGGCATTTACCGAAATCTTTGTTAAATCCATAGCACAGCACAGCTCGAATTTAAATGAACATGACACGTCCGTCTTTGGATGATTGGCTGTGTTCTTGTTGCTTTTGTTTCCGGGAACAGACGGTTATAAAAATACTTTGATAAAGTGTCTAAAAATATACAAAATGAAAGACTCAGTGCGAGTAGTCGATATTGGGGAAATTGTTAAAATAACGAAACACCGCCACCACTGGACAAGAAGAGATAATGATGTGTATGCCTGTGTGCCACACAGACAATGAAGTGATGGTGTGTCAATGAACGACAGAACAAATGGTCGAAATGATACCAAAGCCACCTGGGATTTGAATTGTGTTTGAATAAACGGTTTTTGTTGTTATACCCGTTTAAATAATACTTAGAATTTCGGTTTCTATTAACATGGAAACATATAACCTATATGTTACAGATATTGGTCTGTGCCCATTAATTAATTAATTATGGGAAAACTATGCAGAGGTACCGAATAGTTCAGCCCTCATATTAACTAATTCCACGAAACAGAGTCTTCTTTAACAGCCGGTACTCGCCCTGGAGCCATTTCGGGCCAACTCAATGGTAGTTTTTTTTTTATATTTTGTTGACCGTGCATCCTAATACAATGATTGTCTTTTTCTTACCAACTTGATGCACAAATATTTATTTTAGTACATTTATTTTACACCGTGATTCAAAAAGATGGACTCAATTTCGTACATCTATATTTCCTGAACTATACATGATATATGAATGATCTACATAACATTTGAAAGAGGAGGACCTACACTTTCAAATACTACCGCTAAAGCGCTCGTCTAGCGCACAGCCGTGCAGCAGTATCAGTTGAGAGCAAAATGGCTACTATGCAGCACAAGATTTTTTGTGTTCGTGAGTTCATTAAAACCGAGTCGGCGACTGCTGTGCAGCGTGCGTTTCGTCTTCGTTTCAACATTCAACCTCCAACGAGGAAGAGCAGTTGTCGTTGGAGTCACTAATTTGAGCAAATAGGCTGTCTTTGTAAAGGCAAAAGTTCCGGCCGACCACGTGTATCAGAGGGGAACGTGAGACGAATTCAGGAGCGTTTCGAGCGTAGCCCACGCAAGTCAACCCGTAGAGCGAGCAGAGAACTTGGAATACCGCAACCAACTGTCTGGCGTGTGTTGAGGCGCCGTTTACTATTCAAGCCATACCGCCTACACCTGGTACAGGCTCTTTGAGTCCATCTTTTTTAATCACCCTGTACTCCTCTACATGTTTCGAGCACTATTATGCTCATCTTCAGGGGGACAATTGTATTAGTACAGCATCTGGTATCGTCACTCTCTTTAGGTGACTGTTTAGACCACAGGTTAGGAGAGTCCTCCCGTAACCTGTGGTCTAAACAGTCACCTAAAGAGAGTGACGATACCAGATGCTGTACTAATACAGTTGTCCTCATGAAGGTGAGCATAATAGTGCTCGAAACATGTAGAGGAATATAATAAATGTATTAATATAAAGAATTTATGCATCAGGTTGGTAAGAAAGACTATCAATGGTAGTTGTATGGACTTTTCCAGCTCCTTTGTATACATTGTGCCGATTGGCTTTTCCGACAGGTGAAACGTAGCTTGATCACAAAGTAAGACATTTAGAATGAATCTGGGATCATATCGATCCAAATCGTCATATCCATAGCAAGATTCTATCGAAGTGGTTTATGCCCGGCTTCGGCTCCTGGGCTGTCGGCAATTTGTATGCCAACAGGCGCAGCCGTTCGCATACTACTTTGTGCACCATCGTAAGCCGTAGCGTTCACTTGACAGATGCAGGCTTCTCTGAAACGCATTCCTTATGTGTTTGACCTTTTCGTTGCATACATACACACACACACACACACACACACACACTTTCGCGCCTCCAGGTTGTCTGTAAACACTCCCGATAGCCAATAAATTCTCAGACCGAGCTGTGTATAATCTCCTTAATTCGGCGTTACTTTCTTGGCAACGTAAAGGAGAACTTCGCTACGGCGTACCATACAACCCGTACTCTCCGCTGTGGGTTCGCCATTTTGTGTTTAACGACTTCAACGCCGCACAGGGGAAACAAGGGTGACTTCGAAGTCACGTGGTAAGGTGATTTGAATTTCTCTTACTGATGCCGCATATTAAGTTCTTCATAGCTGTTATGCGTGGCTTTACATGGTTACCTGTGAAACACTTATCATTCCTCTTTTGAGGTATGCACACGTTTCGTGGGATATTCTATAAATATCTGTTGATGAAACAAAGTAAGTTTGTTGCGATCACAGGACGCGTGATTTGAATATGCTGTGAGCAATCAGCGGAGGGATACACGATAAAAATACGTACTTAAATGGGTAACCGGTTGTAGATGATGAGACCATAAACATATCTTAGTTGACGGCCATTTATATAATGAGATAGTTTCCATGAATAGGTTACATGTATTGCAATAAACGTCGCGAACAGTAACTGGTAGCCCTCATGTACGTATATCTTCGCTTTTCAGGAGTGTGAACTTGACTCTTGTAAAAGTCAAAATAATGACACGCAGGCATATACAAGACGTGGCCGGTTGGAACGTCTGCTGCGACACCGACTACCCATATTGAGGTTTTCGGCGCTTTCCTCAGACCCGTAGTAAAGTGCTAGGATAGTACTTAGGAAGTAGGCCACGAACGCTTCTGCTCAATTCCAGTTCGGTCATTCACATATTGCACTATTTTTCGATACCATAGTAAATTATTCCGAATTTTGATTCGTCGTAAAGCTGGCCGTAAATAAAACTGATTCTGTGTTATTTTAAGATATTTTGAACACGGATTCGTACTGTAGGCGTACTCCGGCACGGAAGGTAATGACACAAGTGATTATAAAAGTATATTGTTCAATAAACAAGAACAGGAATTAAAGCTGGTATGGATGACTGTAATTCAGGTTTTGAAGACCCTATAAATTTCATTGTGTACATTACGGAACTCACGTGTCTGTTTTAAATCCCTGTTTCTTAGATTTTTTTTTCAGACTCTTCTGTGCTTGTATTCGAAGGTATGTTGCTGTCAAACCTTCGTACAATTTATCACCGGTGACATAAAATTAAATTTACTATAATTTTTCATAAATTAGGTACGGACTTTGTGAACATCCTGTATATATGTATATATATATATATCGATAAATTAGCTGAAGCCTTTTTTAAATTTTTATTGCAATTGTAATTCTGATTAACCACCAAATTCCATAAGATAGGAGAATTTCTTGACAAGCTTAGGAACTGGTAGCTTCTCAGAAAGGACTCTGCTTGATGGACGTACATGAATTATGATTGTCTTTTTTTCTGTTGCAGTATGCAGTTTCGTCGTCCACAAGCGATGCCACGAATATGTCTCCTTTACATGCCCCGGCGCGGACAAAGGGGCCGACTCAGATGTGAGTATATCTCTCAGTATATATGGGTAGAGAAAACGGCGACAGTTTTACACGGCATGTTCTTCTCTACCTAAATGTAAACAGAGTTGTGATTTGTCTGCCTACAGAATTAACTTCTCCAGACACATCATTGTAATTTAACCCTTATCCTGCTAACGTGGAGAATATGGTGAGCTCCTAATAATGCCAGCAGGTGGCAGATGGGATTTAATTCGGCGTTTAAAGAGTTAATCCAAAGAACGTAATAAAACTACATCTTCATGGTCTTTGTAACGCGAAGGGAAGAAGTATGACGTTAAAATAGATAAATTAGATTTAGTGGGTGTGCCGGAGGTTAGGTGGGACAGAGTGGGCACAATAAGAGCAGGGGATTGTAATTTTTTCTATGGAAAAAGAAATGAGAATCGTCGGTTGGGAACAGGATTCTTTGTACACCACAGAATAGTATCAGCAGTTAAGAGAGTAGATTTTGTAGCGATAGGGTGTCATATGTAGCTCTGAGAGATCGCTGGTGTAATATCATTGTTCTAAATGTGCATGCACCAAGTGAGGTGAAAAGTGATGATTCAAAAGACAGTTTTTATGAGGAATTAGAGCAGGTTTTTTTTTTATTATGTTCCTAAGTACTATACGAAAATTCTAGTAGGAGATTTTAATGCAAAAGTGGGGAAAGAGAATATTTTCAAACCGACAATTGGTAATGAGAGTCTACATCAGGATAGTAATGATAATGGTGTTAGAATAGTAAATTTTGCCACATCAAAAATTTTGTTGTTAAGGGCACGATGTTCCCACACTGAAACGTTCATAAGTACACCTGGACCTCTACTGATGGGAAGACTCACAACCAGATCGATCAAATATTGATAGATAGAAGATGGCATTTGGGCGTACTAGAAGTACGAAGTTTCAGGGGAGCTGATTGCGATACTGATCACTATCTGGTCGTTGCAAAAGATTGGCAGTACGTAAACAAGCAGCACAGGGGTTTGATGGGAAAAGATTTAATCTGAGGAAGCTAAATGACCTGGAGGTTAGGAAACAATACCAGATTGAGATTACAAACAGGTTTGCAGCTTTAGAAAACTTAAGTAATGACGGGGACATAAATAGGGCTTGGGAGAACATTAAAGGGAACATCATAACCTCAGCTAAAGAGAGTCTAGGTCTGCGAGAATTGAAGCAGCATGAACCATGTTTTGATGAAGAGTGTTTAGGTTTTTTAGATCAAAGAAAGCAGGCTAAAATGCAGTGGATACATGACCCAAGCCAAAGCAGTGTAGATAATCTGAACAACGTAAGACGTGATGCAAGCAGACATTTCAGGAACAAAAAGAAGGCATATCTGAAAGCTAAAATTGAGGAACTTGAAACTAACAGTAAGATCAAAAATATTAGGGACTTGTATAGGGGCATCAGTGACTTTAAGAAGGGTTACCAGTCTAGAACTAATGTAGTGAAGGATGGCAAAAGTGATTTGGTTGCAGACTCCCACAGTATTTTGGCTAGGTGGAGGAACTAGTTCTCCTAGATATTGAATGTACATGGGGTTAATGATGTTAGGCATAGAGAAATACACGCAGCAGATCCACTAGTACCAGAGCCAAGTGCCTCTGAGATTGAGTTGGTTATTGAAAAGCTAAAAAGTCACAAATCACCAGGTATTGATCAAATACTGGCAGAATTGATTAAAGCAGGGGGTAAGACAATTCGCTGTGAGATTCATAAACTTATTATTTCTATTTGGGTTAAGGAGGAATTACCTGAGGAGTGGAAGGAGTCGATTATAATACCTGTCTATAAGAAGGGTGATAAAACGGATTGTAGTAATTATAGGGGCATATCACTTTTGTCAACTACGTACAAAATTTTATCCAACATCCTGCTGTTAACTTTAACTCCATATGCAGAGGAAATTATTGGGGATCATGAATGTGGATTTCGACGCAGCAGGTCAACTGCTGATTATATATTCTGCAATCGCCATATACTTGAGAAAAGATGGGAATGCAACGAAGCAGTGCATCAGCTCTTTAGAGACTTCAAGAAAGCAAATGGTTCAGTTAGGAGGGAGGTTTTGTATAATATTTTCACTGAGTTTGGTATCCCCATGAAATTGGTAAGGCTAATAAAAATGTTTCTGACTGAAACATAAAGCAGAGTCCGGGAAGGCAAGAATTTGTCTGACATATTTCCTATTAGGAATGGTTTGAAACAAGGAGATGCTCTATCGCCATTGCTTTTCAACTTTGCTTTAGAGTACGCCATTAGGAGGGTTCAGGTAAACCAGGATGGCTTGAAATTAAGTGGTACACACCATTATACCGATGATGTTAATATATTGGGAGGAAGCGTGCATACTGTAAAGGGCAACGCAAGATTTGATAATGGCTAGTAAGGAGATTGGACTAGAAGTAAACGCGGATAAAACTAAGTACATGGTCATGTCTCGAGATCAGAATGCAGGACAAAGTCACAGTATGAAAACTGATAATAGTTCATTTGAAAGGGTGGAAGAGTTGGAATATTTTGGAACAAATTTAACAAATCAAAATTCTATTCAGGAAGAAATTAAGAGAAGGTTGAAGTCAGGGAATGCTTGCTATCATTCGGTGCAGAATCTTTTGTCTTCCAGTTTTCTCTCCAAAAATTTAAAGATTAAGATATACAGAAATATAATTTTGCCCGTTGTTTTATATGGTTATGTAACTTGGTCGCTGACATTGAGGGAGGAACGTAGGCTGAGGGTGTTTGAGAATAGGGTGTTGAGGAGAATATTTGGGCCTAAGTGGGATGAGGTAACAGGGGTGTGGAGGAAGCTACATAATGAGAAACTTAGTGAACTGTACTGCTCACCCAATATTGTGCGAATGATATAATCAAGAAGAATGAGATGGGCGGTGCATGTGGCGCGTATGGGGGAGGGTAGAGCCGTGTACAGGGGTTTGATGGGGAAACCTGAGGGAAAGGGAGCACTGGGGAGACCCAGGTGCAGATGAGAAGATAATATTAAGATGGATCTTCAGAAAGTGGGATGTGGGGGTATGGACTGACTCGAACTGGCTCAGGATAGGAACAGGTGGCGGGCACTTGTGAATGCGGTAATGAACCTTCGGGTTCCATAAAATGCGGGGAATTTCTTGACTAGCTGCAAACCGGTTAGCTTCTAAAGAAGGACTCTGCTCCATGGTGGAAGTAAGTAAGTAAATAAGTAAGTAAGTAACCTACTGTGGTTGGATGAACAAAAATAGGAAACAATAAAAAAAGGGCAAAAATATTTTATTATATTAATTCATGACTTCTGACTAAACTGCCTCAAAATTGCAGCTCCCGACGCTTGTCTACTTTGCCACCTCCCATCTAGACGATGTAACACCAGTTACAGGCGATTAAGTATGAATAATGAGTTTTGATGGAATAATAACTGACGGTGGAAAACCGAAGTACTCGTTGCGTTTTTGTTCATTACAAGTCCTTCGCGGACTACCCCGGGATCCAGCCACGACATTCATGCGGGGTATTGAGTGACCAGCCACACGAGCTGTTTGGTTCACCAGTTCAGCACCAAGCGGCTATACTAAGAACACAGAAAGAAGACGGCGGATCGGCTGCGCCCACTTCTTCGTCTTGCTCTCATTCTTCCATATCTGCCCTACTCCGCCACATTCCCCTCTAGTTGCATTGCCATGTTTGTTTCAAATGCATGTTGGCTGTAATAACCATATGAGCCTTCCATTAGCGAAAGGAGATTTTGGGCTCGTTGACGAAGGGCATATGGGTTTGAGGGGACTCACCAGTCGCAAAGATGTGGAAGCCTTGTGTTGTCCCGCATTATCCAAGGGACTAGCTTCCATAACTTTATCGCAGTGACCAAAATTCAGATTACATTCGCCTTGGTTTGTGGAAAAAATACATTTCGACGAATCGAAATCATATTCGATGTACTGTATAGGTAAACCCCATATTTTCTCTTTAAAATTCGCACATCCGATGATCGGATACCCAATGTAAAATTATTAGACCAAAAGTTACATAACAGCTAGTTTCAGTAAAACATTACTGCTTGCATTAAATTATGTGAAACTTAGAAGCAGCCAGCTTAACGGTTTTTAGTACAGTGGTATAATAGGCGCATTCCTGAAACCACTGTTGCGGTAGAAAAGCAATATGTGTTACATATTTCGAGTGTGTGTCTGTTGCCTTAGCCATCCGGCGTGCTGTGCGCTTGGCCATCATCTGTCCGTCTCTACAATATTTTTCAACATTATCTCACAAACGGCACAATTTTCGGAAAAAAAAAGTTATTGAACATAGAACGTGTGTTTTGATTTTCTCTATAATTTTTCCCCGAAACATTTCTCATTTTAAGAATAATTGAACGAGATATGACCATAAATGTATATTGGTCCTCATATAAATTGCCCGTTATTCTTGTCCGATTTTAATAAAACTTGAATATTCTAGACAGATAATTTCTTGGTACCATGACCAACAAATGCACAATTCTAGGTAGAAGAAATCCAACGAGATGCAACAGTATGCAGATACTTATTTACTGCTAAATTACTCTACATGTTTCGGGCGTCCATCGCGCCCATCATCAGGAGTACATAAAACTGTAGTTGCAGCATCTGGTACAGATCATACTATCTGGGGAGCAAGCTTCTTCAAACGCGACCAAATATGTGGTCCCGTTTGAAGAAGCTTGCTCCCCAGATAGTATGATCCGTACCAGAGGCTGCAACTGCAGTTTTATATACTCCTGATGATGGGCGCGATGGAGGCCCGAATCATGTAGAGTAATTTAGCAGTAAATAAATATCTGCATACTGTTGCATCTCGCTGGATTTCTTCAACCTATAATTACGATGCACGGAACCACGAATATAACATGCACAATTATCTCACAAATTATCACACTCCTACATGTTTCGACACTATCGTGTCATCCTCAGGGAGCTTGTAATCAATACCTTACCAAGCTACACAAGTATTTCAAATGCAGCTCTGTGTTGTGTTACTTGGCAAGGTTTTGATTACAAGCTCCCTGAGGATGACACGATAGTGTCGAAACATGTAGGAGTGTGATAATTTGTGAGATAGTTTTGCATTTCTTTGTCACAGTACAAAATGATTCAAGATGCACGGTACACGTATTAAAGTAAAAAAAAAAAATCTAGACATATTTTCGAAAAATATTCCAATAGGAAATTTCCTGAAAATCCTTCATGTGGGAGCCTAGTTGTTCCATGCGGACGAACGGACAGACGGACAAACATAACGAAGCTAATAGTCGCTAAGAGCCGTGTTTTTGTTGGAAATATATTGCCGCGTAACTTGGAAGGGGTTAATGAAAGTTAACGAAGAGACTGTGATGTACGATCTGAGAAGTTAGTTCTGTGGGCGTTATACTAGTTACAGGAACGTGAGTGTTAACTACTTTGCCTTTGCAGGGTGTTGAATTACTTTATGTACCTGTTATTGCTGTCTTTTTTTGCAGGAATATTTCGATACCTGTATGTGTGTGTGTGTGCGTGCGTGCGTGGGTGAGTGTGTGGGTGCCTTTTGATGTCAGAGTTGAAGGTCATATTGATAGAAAAATTTGCACTTGTGTATGAGTATAGAATGGCAAAGATGAAAGCGTTACTGCCACCGTACTGTACAGTAATAAGCCTAGTGTGTAGTAAGGCAATATGTAAAATTTAACCAACTTTCCTGTCTAATTTCTGTCCTATGTTTTCTACCGCAGACTAAACAGACAAAACCCAGTGCGAGGATGAAATTCATTCCTTTGTGTTGATCGTCAATATCGATCAAAGGTGCAGGCGATTCAAATCTTAATTCTCAATCTTTTTTCTTTTGTATAAATAACTTTTATTCCTTGATTAGAGTTTTTTTTGTTCAAAATTATCTACCATAAAATCAAGATTTGGAAGATTTAAGGACCGCCAGGCGTCCTAATCTTGTGTTTGCATCCCCATGGGATACCCCATGTCAAAACTATAAAATCTGCCATACACCAGCCAAGGAAATACTGTTTAGAGTCAATGCAGGTCCACTGAAACATCACATTTTCATTCATATCAGAATTTAGCTTACAGTAAGATTTATTCCGACTCAATCACAGGTTAAAGTTAGACATTTCGGGGTTTCTTGGGCCGTCCGAACTTTCATATGCTTGTCTGTTTATATGTGTTATGTTAGTTCTGAGCAGTGTATCCAGTCTAAAGACGTTTGTGCCATCGGCTCCTATAACATGTTGCATATACAACAGGCGTTGACGATTTCTTCATTTTGTTTGTGTGCTAACATTGCCTAATTATATATTGCTAGACCTGATATAAATAAATCGGCATAGTGACTAGTCCACGAATTCAACGATTCGAGAATTTTGGTTCGATTTTTGGCGGGAGTAAAGATTTTCCTCTTCGTCAGATGTACGTATCGACCCAGGGGCTCATCCAGCTTCCTATAAAGAGGGTACTGGCGCTTCTTTTCTCCCGGAGTAAAGCTGGTAGGACGTAGAAGTAACCACGTAATTTAGTACCAAGCTGAAAAAATGTGTGGCCTTTACCTTCACTTCTTCATAAGTTCTCATGGCCTGGTGCTTAAGGGTTTAAATCTCGGTGGTAATTATATGTACCACCTACTGTAATTTTAGTAAATTTTGCATTTTTCTACACATTGTAGTGTTTTATGTGTCACATATGATTCTCAGAATAACTAGCGATTAATTTCCTAAAGAGCATGAACCTGTTGATCTTTCGAATGGATGCGAACTGTTTTCTGTCTCAGGCAGGAACTAATTTATTTGTGTATAATTCAGATTAGCATGAATCTTGAAGGTGCCCAAGTTCCGCATGGCACTGCACGCTTCTCATGCAGATCTCCTGATAATATTAGACTCTCCGCCACCATGCGGCACTTCCAGCTACACCACAATTTCGTCCAAATGTAGCCCTCCCACTGTAACATACATAATTCACCCCAGCGCTCAACTATTGTTCTCTGCTGCATACTCAATACATTTTACCTTCCATCACTTTACTTTCTTACGACCTACCTTGCCCCCAACCTACCTTTACCAAAAGGACGAGCGGGCACTGCACGGTACTCTTCAGAGCCGTTACATTTTCCCTTTCCTCTGTAATAAATTTAATTTCACTCCCTACATTTCTGCCCTTTCTCTTGTACTTCGCTTCTTCTTCAGTCTGCAAAGGTTTAATTAAACCGAAGGACAACTTCACCTTGTGCTCTCCGTTCTAATAGTGTTAACTGATGCCTTGAACAATCTTTCGCCATTTCCGCTTGTAACGTTATTAAAGCCCATATTCCTGCCCCATAAATTAACATTGGTACTAGACGAATTTGTACCACTTGGCGATAGTGTCTATTTTAACATTTTTAATGGGGTTCTTTTTACTGTGCCATTGGAAAGCGTAATTGGATTTTCGAGCAGGAGTTATTGATAAAGATAGATTTAATGCCAATATACTGACGGTATTCGAGCAGATATAGTCCAGGCACGCCATGCATGTCCTCAATTAATCACTCGATTCGTTTCGTGTATTAGTCGCCAGATTACAAATGCCTACATTGACGACACCTGTTTCTAATCCTTCTACGTTGCTGACGCTCGGGTGAAAGAAAGGATGAACACGGCGATGGAGTTCAAGTCGGCAGCCCCCTTTCTTACCTTGCCTAGAGAGCACTCTTTTGCTTGTTTAACAGCAACAACCAAATGGATATATTTTTTTTTAATTTGATGTTCGTGTGGCCGTGCATCACTGATACAATAGTATTAACAACCAACTAGATGCAACAATAACAATTTATTAGTAAATTAAATCAGCTCAACATGTTTCGGGCGATAATTTCGCCCTAAACATGTTGAGCTGATTGAATTGCATCTACATAGGTGTTTCAGAAAGTAAGGTTCCCTATTTTTTTGCCACCAAAATACTTCACATAATAAGATGCCTCTTTCTACAATTATTACTTACTTCATTCACGATTTTTTCACGTAGTCA
>Ga0123355_10010435_pt1 | contig 14238 bp, 11 predicted proteins | sample TergutEmb28metaG_3_FD_89872 | JGI IMG/M metagenome (GOLD analysis project Ga0123355, IMG submission 89872) | Embiratermes neotenicus P1 segment gut microbial communities from Petit-Saut dam, French Guiana - Emb289 P1 | ecosystem: Host-associated > Arthropoda: Insects > Digestive system > Gut ...
GCAAACTCAGTATTTCATCTCTTTGCGCCACCGGTTGTGCGTCTGCGTTAGCTTGCTCATTTCGGGATCCGCAAACTTTTTGTTATTTTTATAATTTTAACTTGACTTCATATAGTTAGTCTCTCTTAGGGGCGGCCATTCCATTGCCCCCGCTTACAAATTAACTGCCAGAGCAAAACCGCCTGCCGGGATTCGTCTCATGGCAGGCGGTTTTGCCGCTTTTAATGTACCTATCTAACAGTTGGGTCCAAAAGGTAGAAGTAATTCCGGTCGGCTCTAAAGTTGCCTGCGGAATTGGCGCTGAAGCGTAAGTTTTGCGCGCCGAATAGTTCCACGGAAAGTTCTCTTGTCTCACCGGCGGGAATGGTTATGTCGAGCAATTGCACATCGGTGGCAGCGTTATAGATTCTGAGCCTTATGGTTGCATTCGCACTGTCAGCCGCATCGGCAGCCAAAGTAAACGCCAAGACATCGGCGGGGTTATCCAGGTTAAAAACTCTGCTGCTGGTTCCGGCGCCTGCTCCCGGCGGGAGGACTCTGAATCCGATTGTGGCATTGTGGGGCAGGTTTGCGGCCCCTTGAACCGTCGTCCAGTTACTGCCGGAAGCCCAGCGGCCTGCATCCATAATCGGTGTTGCGGCCGGAGTTGCTGTAGGCGGGGCTGCTGTATCGCCGAGCAGGACAGTTCTGGTTTCGGGGTCCCAGTCAACAGGAACATCCAAAAGTTGACTGATCGCGCGTACAGGTAAAAAGGTCGAACCGCCAAACATTATAGGAAACACCTGATTGCCGTTTACATCTGTCAGCGTTTGATTTTGCCCGTTAAACGCAATATTAATCGTTCTGGATAATGTCGCGGTGATTTGACTGTCACCGGTCGTCGCCGCGGCAACGACAAAACCGGCGGCAAACACAAGAACCAACACCAACGCAATACATAACTTTTTCTTCATAAATTATTTTCCCTCTTTTTTAAATATTATAGGTGGAACGCAGTCCATCTTCAAGAAAATGATACAGTAATTGTCGGCAACAATTGTGAACATTGTGTTAACAAAACCTTTAGGAAAGGCTGCCTTCCGCTCACTCAATCACCACGTTGTCAAACAAGCACAAGATCACCATCACGCCGTCGTCGCTGATTTCCGACCTTATCGGCAGCAGCGTCCTCCTGTCGAACCACGTTCTCTGGGTGACGGAGTCGTCTACGGCTGTTTCAATGGATATTGTGTTCAGCGCGCCGTATCTCTCAAACCCCGCGAAGGTCACGCGGCCGCCGTGCCACTCGGAAATCAGCAGCGGGAGCGCCATCGCCGGGGACAATCCACTGGAGGTCAAGGGGCCTGTTTCAAGCCGCACGCCGTCGAACACAATCGCCATGCCGTCAATCGTCACTTCGGCTGTGACCCCGGCAATCTGTTCCGGTGCGAGAATTGCGATCTCCCCAAAATCCGCGTCGCCGGTGTATCGTATCGTAAAGTTGTACACCCTGTCGCCGTAATCGGCTGTGACTCGCGCATCCAAGATAATCCGCTGTGCGTTTTCAAGATCCTCCCGAATCTCCTGCACAAGCGCCCCGGCTGACTGCCCCCGTCCCGCACAAGCGGTCAGCAATACCGCCATCACTAACACTGATATGAGACTACCGCGCTTAGACATTTTTCACTCTCCATTTTCAAATTTCCATCACCCGCTTCACCGCCTCCGGTAATGCGGCGATAACATCACCCGCTGTCACCGAGTATTCCCCAAGCCTGTCGGCGCAGATATCGCCCGCCAATCCGTGGATATACACGGCGGCCAAAACAGCGTCTTTCAACGGGAATTTTTGACCGATCAACGCGGCAATCATCCCGGACAGCACGTCGCCGGAGCCGCCTTTAGCCATCGCCGGGCCGCCTGTCGTGTTGATATACGCCGAGCCGTCCGGCAGCGTGGTAATCGTCCTGTGGCCTTTGAGTATCAGGATGCAATTGTGCGCGGTAGCGAACTGCCGCGCCTCGCCAACCCTGTCGCCGTGGGATAAATCCCCACCGAGTCTGGCGAACTCACCCGGGTGCGGCGTCAGAATCAACGGACACGCCGCGTTGTCCAATATATCTATATTCCCGCAAATCGCGTTTATGCCGTCGGCGTCCAAAATAACCGGCGTTTTTACGTTGGCAAGCATTGTACGGACAGTATTCGCAACATCGGGAGAGGATCCAAGCCCCGGACCTATCAGCAACGCGTCACAAGAATCGGCGCGGGATAGCAGATTATCAACGCCGGTGAGCGGGAACGGCATCTCTTCGTCCAGCGTTGCCGCGATAATCGGGTATATATCCCCCGGCACGGCGACAGACACAAGCCCCGCACCTGTTCGTGAGGCCGCCCGCGCCGATAGCACAGGCGCGCCGGTGTATCCCACGCTTCCAGCCAGAATCAGGACGCGCCCGTAGTCGCCCTTGTGCGTCAGCGGATTGCGGCGCGGCAAGCTGATATCCTCCGGCATGACGGCGTGTGAATCGGACGGTGCACTGTCGATAATTTCACGCGGGATGCCGATATCGCAAATCCTGAGTTCCCCGGTGAATACACAGCTCGGCTCCACGAAGTGACCGATCTTCGCCCGCGAAAATGTGACTGTCACATCCGCACGGACGGCGGCACCGAGAATCCGCCCCGAATCGGCGGATACGCCTGTCGGAATATCAGCGGAAATACAGCGGGCGCGTGAATCGTTAATCAAGTTGACCGCCGCAAGTGCGTCGCCGCGCAAGTCCGAGTTCAATCCGATGCCGAATATTGCGTCGATGACCACATCGCATTCGCTTAAAAACGCGCCGATGTCGGGCGTTTCGGAGAAAAGCTCAAGGTCCCCGCCTTGGACTTGCAGTTTTTGCAGCATTTCTTTGGAATCTGCCGTCAGCTTGTCCACCGAACCAACAAGAAACACCCGCGTGTGAACGCCGCGCTCGATTAAAATCGCTGCCGCGTCGATTCCGTCCCCGCCGTTGTTGCCCGTCCCGCAGAATACCGCCGCGCGAGCATCCCGCGCGGGGAGCCGCTCCATCGCCGCCATGGCGAGGTGATTCGCGGCGTTTGCCATCAGCAGTACCCCGGATATGCCGAGGTCGTTTATCGCGTATTCGTCTATTTCACGCATTTGCACGGAATTGGAAAGTTTCATTTTTAGCACCACCTCGTTTAGGCTATTTTACCACAATGCGCACGATGGGTACAATACCGGGGACATCCCCCATCCCCCTTCGTGTGCGAAGGGGGATGTTTTCCGTGTAGGGGCGCGCATTGCGCGTCCGTCTTACAGACATCCACACACGAACATCCGCCCGCAAATACCCAAACTACACAACCATGGGCGGACGGCCAATGGCCGCCCCTACGAGCACCCCGGCGGCTTCGCCGCCACCCCTCCAAGGAGGGGAGTGGAACGAGAATGTCATGCCAAAATTCCCCTCCCGTGGAGGGGTGCCCCGAAGGGGCGGGGTGGTTTCCCTCGTCCTAAGCCCCCTTCACGCATGAAAGGGAAGGGGGCTGTCCCCCGCAATTAAATGTTGCGTTATGTGACAAACTGTGATAAACTTCAAGGATGGCATATTGTGGGATTTGTTCCCTTTTTATATTTACAGAGGTGGTCATATGCAACAAAAACTCGAGCAGATAAAGTCCGAGGCGCTGGCGGCGATCCAAACCGCCGATACACCGGAGGGTATAGAGGCCCTGCGGGTGAAATATCTTGGCAAAAAAGGCGAGATAACAAGCATATTGAAGCAGATGGGCGGACTCTCCGCCGAAGAGCGGCCTGTCATCGGTGCGCTGGCTAACGAAATCCGCACAGCGCTGGAGGATACGCTTGCCAAAAAAGACGCGGAGATTGAAGCCCTGGTGTTACAGCAGCGGCTGATTGCGGAGAGCCTGGACGTCACCGAACCGGGCGCGGAGATAAAATTCGGCCGTCAGCACCCGATGTCGATTGTACTCGATGAAGTCAAGGACATATTTATTGGCATGGGGTTCCAAATCGCCGAAGGGCCGGAGGTGGAGCTGTCGCTGTATGGTTTCGACAGGCTGAACTCTCCGATAACCCACCCATCGCGGGAATGGACAGACACGTTTTATATCACCGAAGATGAATCGGTGCATTTGCGGAGCCATACTTCGCCCGTGCAAATCCGTGTGATGGAGGCGCAAAAACCCCCGCTGCGGATAATCTCGCCGGGACGCGCGTACCGCAAAGACGAGGTGGACGCGTCACATTCACCGATGTTCCATCAGATTGAGGGGCTTGTGGTAGATCGCGGCGTCACGATGGGCGACTTAAAAGGTACGCTGAATTTGCTTGCGTCCAAACTCTTCGGCGAAAGCACGAAAACACGTTTCCGCCCGCATCATTTCCCGTTTACTGAACCGTCCTGCGAAGTTGATGTGCAATGCGTCGTCTGCGGCGGTACCGGGTGCAGGACGTGCAAGTATGAGGGCTGGCTGGAGCTCTTAGGCGCGGGGATGGTGCATCCTAAAGTTTTATCCGGCTGCGGAATTGACCCGGATGTTTACTCCGGCTTCGCGTTCGGCGCCGGGATCGAGCGCATGGCAATGCTGAGATTCGGGATAGATGACATGCGGCTGTTGTTTGAGAACGATATGCGGCTTTTGGGGCAGTTTTAGGACATCCCCCTTCGCGCACGAAGGGGAAGGGGGATGCCCCCATTAGTTCTAACGGAGGATATACATGAAACTATCAATGAAGTGGCTTGCCGATTATACGCAAATCGACACAACGCCGCAGGAATATGCCGACAGGATGACCATGTCCGGTTCTAAAGTCGAGGCGATTGAACAGCCCGGGGAAGAGATCAAAAAAGTCGTCGTCGGGCGTGTGGATACGATTGAGCGTCACGAGGATTCCGACCATCTGTGGGTGGCTTCCGTCGATGTCGGCGGTGAGGCTCCGGTGCAAATCGTCACCGGGGCGCAGAATGTGCGGGCGGGGGACATGGTTCCTGTCGCGCTGCATAAATCGCGACTGCCGGGCGGCGTGAAGATAGAAAAAGGCAAGATCCGCGGCGTGCAGTCGGAGGGGATGCTGTGTTCGCTGACTGAACTTCAGCTCGACGTTCACGATTATCCCTATGCTGACGAGGATGGGATATGGATAATGCAGGAAGATTGCTCCCCCGGGGACGATATAGTCCCCGTCATCGGTGCGGATGATACGATTGTCGAGTTTGAAATCACAAGCAACCGTCCCGACTGCCTGTCTATGATCGGCTTGGCTCGTGAAAGCGCGGTGACATTCGGCACAGATTTTAACATTCCGCCCGTCACGGTCAAAGGCGGCGGCGGGGATATCGGGGAGATGCTCGCGATTGAAATCGCCGACCCGGAGCTATGTCCGCGATACACGGCGCGGATGGTGAAGAATATCAAGATTGCGCCGTCACCCAAGTGGCTGCGGCAGCGGCTCCGCGCCTGCGGAGTGCGGCCGATTAACAACATCGTTGACATCACCAACTACGTCATGCTGGAATACGGACAGCCGATGCACGCGTTTGATTACGCCTGTCTGACAGGTGATAAGATAATCGTGCGAACTGCCCGCCCCGGCGAGACGATGAATACGCTGGATGGGACGGCGCGCGACCTCACGCCCGATATGCTTGTCATTGCAGACGCGGACAAAGCCGTCGGTATCGCCGGCGTCATGGGTGGGGCGAACAGTGAGATTACCGAAGAGACAAAGTTTGTCGTCTTCGAGTCGGCGAATTTCAATGGCGTGTCTGTGCGTAAAACTGCCTCCGCGTTGGGGATGCGGACTGACGCTTCCGGCAGATTTGAAAAGGGCCTGGATATAGAAAACACCCTCCCGGCGGTGGAGCGCGCCTGTGAACTCGTGGAGCGTCTGGGTGCGGGTGAAGTCTGCGACGGTGTGATTGATATACGCGCAAAGACCATCCAACCCGCCACGCTGGCGTTGGAGCCGGAGAGGATCAATAAACTCCTGGGCACCGCGATTGATGATAGGTTTATGACGGAGACGCTGACGAAACTCGGCTTTACCGTAAGCGGCAATATGGTCACAGCCCCGTCATGGCGCGGGGATGTAGAGCATTATTCCGACTTGGCCGAAGAAATTGCCAGATTCCACGGGTACGACGTGATAGAGCCGACACTCCATGGTGGATTGTCAGTTGGGGAATTCACCGCGAAGCAACAGGCGGAGCGTTCTGCCGGGAAGCTCTGTCGTGCCTTGGGATTCTCAGAGATATATACGTATTCATTCATCGGACAAACCGACTATGACAAGATAGGCGCTGCCACGGATTCTCCGCTACGGCGCAGTGTGCGGATACTGAATCCCTTGGGCGAGGACAGGAGTCTTATGAGAACGACGTCCCTGCCATCAATGCTCGGTGCTCTCGCCGGGAATTGGGGTCACCGCAACTTATCCGCGAAGCTGTATGAGCTGGCAACGATTTACACCGATAAAGGAGAGCAGCTCCCCGAAGAGCGGCAAATCCTGACGCTTGGGTCTTATGGTGAGGACGGATTCTTCGACATCAAAGGCGTGTGCGAGGCGATTTTACGCGAAATGCGCGTTGACGATCTCAGATTCCGTGCTGAGACGGATAACCCGTCATATCATCCCGGACGCGCGGCGGCTGTATATTCCGGGGATACCCGGCTGGGGGTAGTTGGGCAGATTCATCCGACCGTGGCAAAGAATTACGGTATATCGCGCGATGTATTCGCGATTGAGCTTGACTTCACCGTAATGCTCAACTGCCACTTGGGCGAGATGACGTATACGCAAGTTGCCAGGTTCCCAGCTGTTACGCGGGATATTGCCGTTGTGTGCGATAAATCCATAACGGCGGCAGAGCTGACGGATTGCATACGCGCCGCCGGCGAGAAGTCAAAAATCCTGCGAGAAGTCAAATTGTTCGACGTTTACGCCGGGGATCAAGTCCCGCCGGATAAGAAAAGCATGGCATTTTCACTGAATCTGCGCGCAGACGACAGGACGCTGGTGGACGAAGACGCAGATGAGGTCGTAAAGGCAGTTCTGGCGGCGCTAGATGAGCAGCTGGGAGCTGTTATACGGTAGGACAAAACACCCGCCCGACTGCGGTCGGCACCCTCTTTACTAAAGAGGGCAAGGATGAGAGACGAGGGTTGGCCTGTAGGGGACGCGCCCCTGCGCGTCTCGCCGTACCCCCGTCCAATCCCCGTTCCCCGTCCAAAGCCCCCTTCGCGCACGAAGGGGGAAGGGGGATGTCCCCATGCAACCACGGACGCGCAATGCGCGCCCCTACGACCACCCCGGCGGCTTCGCCGCCACCCCTCCAAAGGAGGGGAATGGGGGAACGCCACACCAAAATTCCCCTCCCGTGGAGGGGTGCCCCGAAGGGGTGGGGTGGTTTCCTCTTCCCGGTTTTGCAAAGCGGGCTGATATGGAATCAGCCCCTACAGACGACAAACAAATACAGACATTCCGGCCAAGGGCAAAAATGCCCTGACGGAGAAAGGGTTGAATAATGAAAAAAATCGCAAACATACTGCTGTTGGCAGTTTGCCTCGGACTGATCCTGCCAACCGTGGCAGAGGCGACAAGGTTGGCTAATTTTGAAAGAACGCGTGAATTGGCCGCGTTTTCAGACGTGGTTGAGGGGCGTTGGTATCACAGCTACATCCGCTCGGTGCATGAATTTGGCGTCATGGGCGGGCGTTCCGATGAGCTGTTTGCCCCGACAGAAAGATTGACTGTGGCGGAAGCTGCCCGGATATCAGCCGTGCTTCACAGTACATATCACATAGGCAACGCGGATTTAGGGGTGGGCTCACCCTGGTACTTGCCGTACATCGCCTATGCCCGGCGTAACGGGATTTTGCCGCGTGAGTTCAGGGATCACAATCAGCCTGTCTCACGGGCGGATTTTGCCGTCATGCTGGCAAGGTCGTTGTCGGCCGAGTCTATAACGCCGAAAAACAACATAGCGGACGGCGCGATCCCGGATGTGCGGGAGGGGTTCGGCTTCGGGCCGTATGTATATAAACTCTACAGGGCCGGTGTTATGGCAGGCCGGGATTCTGATGGCACTTTCTATCCCGCGCGGTCTATAACCAGGGCGGAAGCTGCGGCGGTAATCGTGCGGATGGTAGACGCCGACATGCGGGTACGTGTCGATCTGCTCTCGCCGATGTCTCCGGCGGAGATATACAGACTAGCCGCCCCGGCGGTGTTTTACATAGAAGTTTTCGACAGGGACAGAGACCTCGCCCGTACAGGCAGCGGATTCTTCATCAGCAGTTGCGGAATGGCCGTGACAAATCACCACGTTATGAACGGTGCCATTTACGCGCATGTGATTATTGACGGCGAAACTTTCGACGTAACAGGGATATACGACTATAGCTGGGGAAAGGATCTTTCGATCATACACGTGGACGGCGGGCCGTTCAGCTATCTTGAAGCGGGGGATTCCGTGAATCTGCTCACCGGCTCCCCGGTGTACGCGCTGGGCAGTCCGCTGGGGTTGCAGTCTACATTTACAAGCGGCATAATCTCCAGCGTGCGGCGTTATATAGATGGGTTTGAGTTTATCCAGACAGACGCGCCGATCTCGTCCGGCTCCTCCGGCGGGGCGTTGCTGGATGCGGCTGCGCGGGTGATCGGCATTACAACAGCCGGAATGCTGAGCGGGCAAAACCTCAACTTCGCCGTGCCAATCCACTTGGCGCTTAATATGAACCGTGAAGAGCATGTCCCGCTGCAATCGATCCTGAGGGCGAATACGGTGCATTACATGGGGTTCTATCCGCTGCCGTCTTTCGGCGCGTTTGCTGGGGTGCAGGCGTTTTTCCCGGGTGAGATTCGCGGCGGGATAGCGTATTCCTATTTGCGGTCCGACCTGCCGGAAGACCCGGCCGAGTTTTACGCGCTTATCAATGCCTACAGAGCGTTTTTAGGGCAGGAGTTTTTCGCGTTCGACGGCATGACTATTAGAAACGGCCTCCCCGTCATGGTGTATTATAATGCGAAGCACGATATTCTCGTGATGTTCGGCACAGAAACATTCCGAGGCAGGGAAGTGTTCACACTGTGGATATCGTAGCACGGTGAGGAGGGCGGACAATGCAAATCCATAAATACTCAGAACACGAAGACATTGACGCCGTGATGAGAGCGGGCGAGCCAATGCTTGCGGTGATTTCGTTTGACGGCAAGCAGGCGTACATGGGGCATATTGACGAATGTATGGAGCATCATATCCTGCTTACAAAAACCGGGATGTCAGGCGCGGATATAGACAAGTATTTCCGCATCATTTTTGATAATGACGGCGCGGACTGGACGTTCATATGCCCGCCGGACTATAAAGCCATAACGGACCGCACACGCCGTGTCGCCGCCTTTTACAGGGATGGATTTGCTGTTATCTCGGCATTCCTGGTTGAATTGGGATTGCTGGTGGACATAAAGATTCCAAAGCGATACAGACGGCATATCGAGGCGTTGAGGGACGAGTAATTCCCTGTAGGGGTGGTATTTTGCCATCCGTGGGGTTTAAAGAATGAATTTTGAAAGAAAGGTGGAGAAGCTGAATGAACAGAATTTTAGAATTACGGGAAACAGCCGGATTAAACCAGGCGGAACTCGCTGAAAAGATCGGGGTATCCCAAAGCACGTTGGCGTCTTGGGAACTCGGGGAAACTGAGCCTGATGTTGACAACATGGTAAAGTTATCCAATTGTTTCGATGTAGCTATTGATTACTTGCTGGGACGCACAAATCGCACCTGTCTATTTTGCGGGGGAATGTACGATACAAGAGAAGACATAAGCTGCCCTCACTGTTTGGTCGAATCAAGAGGCTAACACACCACGGCTTGACATGAAAAACATAATAACAAACGCGCTGTCAAATTGTTTGACAGCGCGTTTGTTTTTTAAGGGATAAATTAAAGAGTATTTGCCGTTTTCTCAGGATAAAAAGAGGCCCTGTAGCCGTTGCGGCTACAGGGCAAAGAAAGGGTTGTGGGATAAAGATATGAGCTTACGTCCCGTTTGGGACAGGCATCCTCATGCCATTGGATAAGCTGTACCTAGATAATACTCCATTTATTCGTCTTTGTAAAGAGCTTTTTTTGTCGAATTTCAACTAGTTTTGTCTTGTTTTCAGGCGTCGGCCATGTAGGGGACGCTGTCTCCAATGTTCCGTGGTTGGATTTCCCGCCAACCCATGGGGAGACGGGGGTTTGAACTGGGATACGGCGGGACGCGGAGGGCCGCGTCCTCTACAAATTATTACGCACCCCTGCGGCGAAGCGTGAATAATATGAAAAAAGAGAAATCCAAATGTAAGGGGAGTAAAACTATGAATTTTGCTGTTATAGGCGGCGATATGCGTCAAGTTAAGCTGGCTGAACTGCTGGCGGAAGACGGGCACAATGTCGCCGCCTTTGCCGTAGATAAAGAGTACATGGGCGCGGGCGCTGTCACGCGGAAAGGCTCCCTGGAACTGGCGGGGACAGATTGCGTTATCCTGCCGCTGCCGGTGATGGGGAAAGAAGGGCTGTTGAGCACGCCGCTGTCATCAGAATCGCTGACGATCCAAGATACGCTTTTCAACTTGCCGCCAGAAGCGATAATCTGCGCGGGGAAAATCGACCCCGCAACGCGTGAGCTTGCCCGGCACCGTAAGCTGGAGCTTATAGATTACCTAGAGCGCGAGGAGTTCGCCGTGGCAAACGCCGTCTCCGCAGCGGAGGGCGCGCTCATGCTGATTATGTCTGAAACCGCAGTGACTGTACATAACTTGAAAATCCTTGTCACAGGCTTCGGGCGGATTGGCAAAATTCTGTGCCACAGGCTGTGGGGTTTGGGCGCGGAGGTATCGGCTTACGCAAGAGAGTGCGCGGATCTGGCCTGGATTAAAGCCTATGGCTATCACCCGGTAGACCCGGGCGTGCTGGATGATAGTTTGCATGAGTTCGATGTAGTCGTCAACACCGTTCCGGCGCGGATATTCGGGGAATCCCGCCTGAAAAAGCTGAATCCCGGGGTCTGGTGTTTGGACCTTGCCTCAAAACCCGGAGGGATAGATTTTATTAAAGCGGCGGAGCTTGGCGTCCCCGTCTTGTGGGCGCTGGGCTTGCCGGGGGAGATTGCTCCGGTGACATCCGGCGCGGTTATCCGGGATACTATCTACAATATTCTAAAGGAAGAGGGAGCTATGTAATGAAAGGGATCACAATAGGCTTCTGCCTGTGCGGGTCTTATTGCACGTTTGATTCCGCACTCACGGCGCTGGCTGATATACGCAAACACGATAGCGTATCCGTCATGCCGATTATGTCGGAAAGCGCGTACACGACCGACTCAAGATTCGGCACTGCCAGGGAATTTATCGACCGCATAGAGCTGATGTGCGGAACTGGCGTGATAAACAGCGTTACCCAAGCGGAACCTATCGGGCCGAAAGCGCTGCTTGACATCCTTGTCATCGCGCCTTGCACCGGGAACACGCTGGCAAAAATCGCCAACGGAATCACCGACACCGTCGTGACGATGGCCGCGAAAGCGCACCTGCGGAACAACCGCCCGCTGGTAATAGCGATATCCTCGAACGACGCGCTGTCCGCCAATGCCGCGAATCTGGGTGCATTGCTCGCCCGGAAAAACGTATTCTTCGTGCCGTTCTATCAAGACGACCCAGAGGGCAAACCGACCTCGCTGATATCAGACCTGTCCCTGTTGCCGGGCACAATAAACGCCGCGTTGGATGGCCGGCAATTGCAGCCGCTGCTCACGCGGGCATAGAGGGCGGGGGCAGCCCCCGTCCCCCTTCGTGCGCGAAGGGGGCTTTGGACGATGGACGAGGGGTGACCACTCCCCCGTACGGGGCACCCCTCCGCAGGAAGGGAATTTTTGGCGCGTACTCCGTCCCATTCCCCTCCTTTGGAGGGGTGGAGGCGCAGCCGACGGGGTGGTATCCTTGGGCGGTATGGCAGGGGTTGACTATGCGTTTCCACCATGCAGGGGACGCGCAGGGGCGCGGTCCTCTACATGGGTTGTAAAGGTTGCTCGGAAAAACTTCAATCCTGCGCTAAAAACCCCGCACCGGTCTATTTACGGAATACTTTTATAATGGTATAATGGACGCAACGCGTTCATTATACCCGCGCTCACAATAGATAATTGTATATTGCGCTCAGGAGTGAAATGAAATTGAACAGAGAGAGTAGATTGTCAAAAAAACACCTTGTGCCGATTATAGTAACTTTTTTCGGATATATTGTGATTGCATTATACTTTAACTCATTAGGCCCGAACGCACCGGTTATTATGGATTTTTACGGGACATCATACGCGCAGCACGGGTTCTTAATGACCATGCAGTCGGTAGGCGCATTGGCCGCCGCTATTTTCTTCTCGCTGCGCGGGGAGCATTATAACAAAATCAATATGATCGCCGCCGGCATACTGCTGTTTGGCGTGTCAAGCCTTGCGGCTGGATTCACACCGCCGTACGCAGCCCTTGTTTTTATCCTAATGCTATGCGGAGCCGGTGCGACAACGACAGACGTTATGCTCAACGGCATGATTCCGGAACTTTACCCAAAACATAAGAATACACTGCTTCCCATTCTGCACGCGTTTTTTGGCGTGGGCGCAATGATAACGCCGCTCATTGTCACCGTTATGGTGAATCCGGATATCCCACTTACTTTTGGCAGGCCGCTTTTATTATTCGGCGCGCTGGGAATTCTGGTATCACTGGTTTTCTTTATCGCCAGCAGGCGCACGCTTGCTGAAACGCCGTATGTCGATATGGACGCTGTCAGAAAGAAAATCTCCGACAATCCTGCTGATTTTTACAAGGAGAAAAAGGCGTGGATGTTTCTTGCTGCGGCCGTCTTGTATTTTTCTTTTCAGCTTGGGCTTCTCAGCTGGCTGCCGTCTTACTGCCGCGAAATAGGTATGGATTTCAACACGGCCGGGACTATGTTGACGGCGTTCTTTACCGGTTCACTTGTCATGCGTTTTTGCGGGGCGCTTATTCTCAAGAAGATAACGGCGCGGAAAGCGTACATCATGTTTAGTCTGCTTTCCGCCGTAATTGTCGCGGCGGCACTGTTTATGACATCCCCATCGGTAATGCTGCCGCTGCTCGCCGTAGGCGGATTCCTGCAGGGGTCGTGCGTTGCGTTTTTACTGCTGATGTCAACCGCGGAATTCCCGGACAGAGTCGCGTCCGCAAGCTCGCTTACATTCATCGGGCTGAGCCTTGCCGCCATGGTGACTCCCCTTTGGATGGGAGCGCTTGCAGAATTTACCGGCTTCTTGACCCCGCTGCTGATGGTGTGCGCGCTCTTGGCATTGTCAGGACTCCTTGTCATCAAAGCAACGAAGCCGCCCGGTAGATAAGCGTGGGACAACCTAAATTTTTACAAAAAGTTCAAAAAATCCCTTTAATTTACAATTGACAAGAAGTTTCTAATAGTATATAATATCAATTACAGAGATGTGCATATTTTTAATTAGGAAGGACACTTAAATACAAGATGAATAGAAAAATTAAGAAAATGTTTAGTTTACTTATCGCGCTTTTAATGGTGGTTACCCTGATACCAACAGCGATTGCAACCGTTGAAGACGCAGACCATCCGTTGGAGGATATCGTAACGGAATATCCAGCCGAACCCGGCGATTATGACTATGACGACAACAACGACGATACTTATTATGTTGAAGACGAATACGTGCATGAGTATCCCGAATACGAAGCTTTGGGCGAGCTTAATCCCGTTCCAGGATATATTGATATTGTAGCGTTTAGTACGCCTGTATCTACCGCGGCCGAGTTGAGGGAAGCGATTGCACTGGGCGGTACACAGGTTATCGAACTGGCGAATGATATAGTTGATTCACTTCCTTCTATTCATATCCCGCCGGGAGCTGATATCACACTTACCAGCGGGCCGGGCGGGCCGTTTTCCCTTGTGCGAGCCGCCCCGGCCCGGCATTTTGTAGTAAATGATGGTAGCACACTGACCTTAGAAAATGTTACTATAGACGGCGGCGGATCGAATTCACAAGGCGGCGGAATAACTGTGCAGAATGGCGGCTCCTTATACCTAAATTATGGAGGCACAATCACAGGTAATCGTTTTCCTATAGGCGGAGGTGTATTCATAGATGTGGGCGGCACATTTACTATGAACGATGGCCTAA
>Ga0123355_10010436_pt1 | contig 14238 bp, 13 predicted proteins | sample TergutEmb28metaG_3_FD_89872 | JGI IMG/M metagenome (GOLD analysis project Ga0123355, IMG submission 89872) | Embiratermes neotenicus P1 segment gut microbial communities from Petit-Saut dam, French Guiana - Emb289 P1 | ecosystem: Host-associated > Arthropoda: Insects > Digestive system > Gut ...
TAGCATGGGTCAAAACATCCGCATCCGAATGCCCTAAAAGTCCCAGCTCAAAGGAGATTTCCACACCGCCAAGCACAAGCCGCCGACCTGCCACCAGCTTATGCACATCATAACCCTGCCCAACGCGAAATGCCACGATATCACCTCTTGAATACTTAGCAATTTGATTTTTCGTTGTCCGAAAGCGAGACCGAAATGCGCGGCTTCAGGCGCATTTCCGGGCGAAGTTTGAGGCTACGAAAAACCAAATTGCTACATATGTAACATTATACAACAACGCAGCAAAAACAGCAAAAAAAAATCCAACTGGTAACCAAATCAAACCAGTTGGATGAATTATTAAATTATTTTGATATTACCCGATGGACGCCCGCCGTCTTACTCTCTTGCGCGGTGGCGGCTTTCTAAATATTGGTGCGCGGTTCTCGTTAGTAACAAGCACCGGTGCTTTGCCATCTTCCACTGTTTCGCGGGTTATTGTACACCGCTCCACAGTTTTGTCTGACGGTATGTTGTACATTATATCCATCAAAATGTTTTCCACTATAGCGCGAAGGCCGCGTGCGCCTGTTTCCCGTTCCAATGCCAACTTGGCAATGGCGCGCAGCGCGTCTTCCTCGAAATCGAGATACACATCGTCTAATTGAAGCATTAGTTGATATTGCTTGGTTAGTGCGTTTTGCGGTTGTGTTAGGATGCTAAGCAATGTCTCCTCGTCCAAATTGTCTAATGTGACAATAACAGGCAAGCGGCCAATAAGTTCTGGGATAAGTCCAAACTTGTGCAAGTCCATTGGCTGTACATGCTTTAGCACTTCATCTTCCAATTTTTCGGCTTTGGTTTTAACCTCTGCACCAAAACCAATAACTTTTTTGTTCATGCGCTGCTCTATTACTTTATCGAGCCCGCTAAAAGCACCGCCGCATATGAAAAGTATGTTAGATGTATCTATTTGAATAAAATCCTGATGAGGGTGCTTGCGCCCGCCATGGGGCGGCACAGATGCAACTGTGCCTTCTAATATTTTGAGAAGTGCCTGCTGAACACCTTCGCCGCTTACATCGCGGGTGATTGAAGGGTTGTCGCCACGACGCGAAACTTTGTCTACCTCGTCTATATAAATTATGCCGCGCTCTGCCCGCTCGATATCAAAATCGGCAGATTGGATTAGTTTTAGCAGTATATTTTCCACGTCTTCGCCCACGTAGCCTGCCTCGGTAAGGCTTGTTGCGTCGGCGATTGCAATGGGTACTTGCAAAAATTTGGCCAGGGTTTGGGCAAGATATGTTTTGCCTACACCTGTGGGGCCAATAAGCAGCACATTGCTCTTTTGCACCTCAATATCTGTGGCGTACATATGCTGCATACTAATGCGCTTGTAATGGTTGTATACTGCCACGCTAAGTGCAACTTTGGCCTGGCTTTGACCAATTACATGCTCGTCAAGGTATGCGCGAATTTCATGTGGGGTTGGCAGATTAAGAGGCCCTTGGTGCGAAGGGGCAATCTGCTCGTTGTCATCAATTATATCGCAACATTTATCAACGCAGGTATAGCAAATTGAAGCACTTGGCCCGTTGATTAGTGGACCAACCACTTCTTTCAAATGTCCGCAAAAGTCGCATCTGCTTTCTGGGCTATCTAATTTTTTAGGCACTGCGGTTCTCCCCTCGTGTTAATACTAAATCTATCAGGCCGTAGGCAACGGCTTCGTCGCTTGTAAGGAAGTGGTCGCGCTCTACATCTTGCGCTACTTTTTCCAGCGGCTGACCTGTATTTTCCGAAAGGATTTGGTTCAGCTTCTTCTTCATTTGAATAATGCGCTCGGCTTGAATTTGTATGTCAGTTGCCTGGCCGCGCGCGCCGCCCGATGGCTGGTGTATCATAATTTCAGCATTCGGTAATGCGCAACGCTTACCCTTTGTGCCGCCTGCAAGCAGGAACGCGCCCATGCTAGCCGCCATGCCCACGCAAATTGTGCGCACGTCGCATTTAATATACTGCATTGTGTCGTAAATGGCCATGCCGCTTGTAACGCTGCCGCCGGGGCTGTTAATGTACAGGCTAATGTCCTTGTCAGCATCTTCCGACTCCAGATGCAAAAGCTGTGCAATTATAAGGCTTGCGCTAACGTCGCTTACTTCGTCGCCTAGGAACACGATGCGATTGTTTAGCAAGCGTGAGAAAATATCGTAAGAACGCTCGCCACGGCTGGTTTGCTCAACTACATATGGGACTAGGTTTGGCATTATTCTTGCTCCTCTGCACTAATTGTATCTGCTATTTCTGCCTCGAACTCTGGCATTGGCTCGTCTGTTTCAATTGCTTTTTCTATTAAGAATTCCATGGCTTTGTCGCATAGGCAGGAACGCTCGATTTCCTTGCGCCTAAATGGTGGAAGGGATGTCACAAGTGCTGTTAGGGCGTCACCCTCTTGGCCAGTAATTTTGCCAATGTATGCGGTCAAATCCTCTTCCGAAACGGTGAGTTCTTCTTTTCTTGCCACTGCTTCAAGCACCAGCATATTTCTTACTTCCATTTCTGCTTGTGGACGCCAATTTTGCTTCATGTCATCGGCGTTTGCTTGGGTAAAGCGCATATACATTTCCATGTTAATGCCTTGCATTTGCAGACGTTGCTCGAACTCTTGCATCATTTCATCCAGGCGGGCATGGAACATGGCCTCTGGTATGTCTACAGTTGCTTTTTTGGCGAGTTGGCGCAATATCTGGCTACGTTTTATGTTATCGGCGTTGCTTTCTTTTGTCTTCTTGATTTTTTCCGCAATGTCGGCGCGATATTCAACAAGAGTTTCGAAATCGGAAACATTACTGGCAAATTCGTCATTTAACTCTGGTAGTTCTTTTGTTTGTACGTCCAGAATCTCTACTTCAAATCTAGCTTCGCGGCCGGAATAGTCTGGGTGGTGGTATTCCTCTGGGAAGGCTACGTTTACCTCAACATCATCGCCGGGGATGTGTCCTACAAGCTGTTCTTCAAATGTGCCGATGAACTGTTTTGCACCTAGTGTAAGGGAGTGGTCTGTACCTGTGCCGCCTTCAAAAGGTTCGTCTTCGCCAATGAAATAGCCTTTGTAGTTTATCATAACTATGTCGCCCATTTCGGCAGGGCGGTCGGAACTTACCTGTGTTGCACTTTTTTCTAACTCACGAGTTAGTACTTCGTGAATATCATCTTCGGTAGGTTCGATATCTGGCTTTTGGAAGAAAAGGCCGTGATATTCATCCACCTCTGCCAAGGGGCGGATATAAATTGTGGCGTAAAACTCTGCGCCTTCTGCCTCGCTTGCGGGGCCTGGCTCGATTTCTGGGCGGTATACTGGCTCGATTTCATGTTCGTCCAGGGCGGCTTCGTATGCGTCGGGTAGTACGGCGTTAAGGGCGTCTTCATAGAAGACTTCGCGACCGTAGAGTTGCTCTATCATTTTACGTGGGGCTTTTCCTTTGCGGAAGCCTTGGATATTGAAATGATGCTTGTTTTTATTGTAGGCTTCGGTTAAACCTTGGCGGAAGGCCTCGGGGCTAACTTTTACGGTTAGTTTTAGCTTTGTTGGTTCAAGTGTTTCTACGGTGCAGGTGAATTTTTGGCTCATGATAGGGCACTCTCCATATATGTTTGATTTACCGCGTGTTTTGTACAGCGCGGATTAGTATATCACAATTTATTAGAATCCTGCAATAACATTGGCGTCGAGGGATTCGCAATTAAAATCCTGCAATTACATTGGAATTTAGGGATAGTAAAATCTCCACAGCCAGGTTTACGGCATTATTGTAGTCTGTAACCGATGCGATGGAATTATGGCTGTGAGCATAGCGCACAGGGCAGGCGATTACTATTGTAGGAATGCCTTCATGGGAAACGGAAAGGCTTGCACCATTGGTCGAGCCTTTTGTGCGTACAGATTCTTGCACAGGTATGTTATGTTTTTCCGCTAAGTCTAGTGCAAAGCGTAGGAAACGGGGGTTGGTTATCATCCCGCCGTCTATGTGGCGCAGCATTGGGCCTTTGCCAAGGGAAGTTTGCACCATGTGGGCTGGTACTAGTGTATCGTCGGCAGGTGCGCCTTCAAAGCATATGGCGATTTGTGGCTTTACGTGGTTTACGGCCACCTTCGCGCCTCGAATGCCTACCTCTTCCTGGGCTGTTAACACCCCCACAGGGTTTATTGCAAGTTTGGTGTCTTTTATGCGATCAAGGACTTCCAGTACAGCGGCGCAGCCTATGCGGCAGTCAAAGGCCTTGGCTATCATAATATCGTCCCGCTGCTCGAACTCGGATGCGGGCATTATTGGACAGCCTGGTTTGATTTTATATTTTTCCAGCGCTTCCTGCTTGGAAGATGCCCCAATGTCTAGGGTCATATTTTCTATGGTGGGTTTTGTGTCTGCGTTGCCGCCGAAGTGGGGCATTATAGCTACCACCACGCCGGAGATAAGTTGGCCTGCCAGGTTTTTAACTATCATTTTTTGGGCGTACAGTGCGGCTGGTACCCAGCCCCCAAGGGTGGTGAAAACCAGTGTACCGTCGGGTTTTATTGCGTGTACCATAAGGCCAATTTCATCGGAGTGGGCATCTATCATTACGGTGGGCAGGTTATCGGTATTTTCCTTTTGCATATAGAAGTTAAGCAAACTGTCTCGCTTAGTTTTGTAGCCTTGCGGTACATATTTTTCTGCCACGGTTAGTACGTCGTCTTCGAAGCCTGATGGACCGAAGGCCATTGTTAAATCCTTAATCATTTGCAACTGGTTCATTATTATTCCTCCCATTATCTCTTTTGTGGTGCTTTCTACAATTGCCGCAACTGCAGCCCCCTTCGCATTGCTGGGCGCGTTCTAAAATTTCAATTTCTGCCGCGGGGTAGTTATCGGCCTTTTTATCGTCGGAATTTTTGACCTGCACGGCCACGCGCACAATTTGGCGCAATATATTTAATGAAAGAACTACGCCGTCGCCGTCGGATGTGCGCACTTTGTCGCCTACACCGGGCATACCTTTGTTTAGTTCTTCGTAAGTTTCTTCTTCATATCTTAGGCAGCACATTAGCTTGCCGCAGATGCCAGAAATTTTTGTTGGGTTAAGGCTAAGCCCTTGATCTTTTGCGGATTTGATGGATACCGGTTGGAAATCGTCAAGGAAAGTTGCGCAACACAACGTGCGGCCGCAAATACCAACGCCGTTTAGCATTTTTGCCTCGTCTCGCACACCTATCTGGCGCAACTCTATGCGCATTCTAAATGCGGAAGCCAGGTCTTTTAACAGTTCGCGAAAATCTACCCGCCCGTCGGATGTGTAGTAGAAAATAATTTTGCTAAGGTCGAAGGTGATTTCCACATCAACAAGGTGCATATCCAGGCCGTGGTTTTGTATTTTTTCCAAGCATACGGGCCGTGCGTCCAACTCGCTTTGGCGATTTTTTTGCACTTGCTCGGTATCTGCTTCTGTTGCTATGCGCATTACGGCGCGCACGGGCTGGTTAAGTTTTTGCACATCAATATCACGGCGTTCCATGGCTATAATGCCGTATTCTGCGCCGCGTATGGTTTCCACTATAACGGGTGTACCAATTACAAGGGTTTCCACAGGTATTTCGCCAGAGCTAAAGTTATAAATGCGCCCGGCCTCTTTGAAGCGAACTCCAACAATAGTCAAACAGGTTCCTCGTTTCTATTTAGACAGCTTGGCCAGCATTAGTTCGATAGCAAGCTGGGTGTTGCCATTTTGTGAAATAACTTGCTTTGTACGCGAAATTACCGAGGCCGCATTTAACCAAGCCTCGGGAATTTGCCCTGGGCTTGCACTGGATATTTTGTGCCCATAAGCCAGGTAAATTGCATCCAAAAGTTGTTGCAATGTCTCTTTATTTTCTTTGTATTCGTCAAATTTTTTGTACATGGCAAAGGCAGAGTAGGTGTCTAGGTTGTGGATTGTATCGGCCAGGTTGTTGGCAAACTGCTGCATTTTTGTGTCCATGGAAACTGACTGCTGCCCTCCAACTTTGCGCAAAAAAGAGCGGGACAAAATTGTAGGCAAAAAACTATGCTCACTAGGTGCTAGGAACAGGAAAAAACCATAGGGCGCAGGCTCTTCGATAGTTTTTAGTAGTGCAGACTGTGCAGCGTCGGTTAAGGTATCTGCCTTGTCGATAATAAAAACCTTGTGCTTGTAGCTGAATGGCTTGGTTGACATGGGGGCAATGATTTGCTCGCGCACGTCGTCTACCCCAATACTGGCACGCTCGGTTTTTGTAACATAAAAAGTATCGGGATGGTTGCCGCTGTCAAAAACTTTGCAGGACTGACACTTGCCGCAGGGCTGGTTTGGATCGCCTGAGTTTAGGCAGTTTACCCCCTTGGCAAGTATTGCGGCAAGGGCACGGACATTGTCCATATCCCCAACCAAAATTTGTGACTGGCTCACCTGTGGTTATACCCTTTTAAATTCTTCCACACCCAGTACAAAAATAGTCGCGCCACCGATTGTTACCTCTACAGGGTATGGGGAGAAACTCTCGTTCGCGCTTACATTCATAGTGCTTACGGATGTGATTTGCTTGCGGCTTTTGCACTTTTGCTCGATAATTTCGATTAGCTCAGGTATGCGTTCTTCTGGCGCACCACAGATTAAAGTGGTGTTGCCAGAGCGTAAGAAACCGCCTGTGGTTGCTAATTTCGTAACGCTAAAGCCTTTGGTGCTCAAATGGTCCATGATATGGAACGCATCCTCATCGTGGATGATAGCCATGACTAGTTTCATATATGCCTCCTATAGATTTTGATACTTTATTATAACATAATAAAGATGGTGTGCAAGTTTTGTGCAATAAAAAAATTCAACTGGTTGGATCTGGTTACCAGTTGAATCTTGGTCTGTACGAAATGCGCACGCCTTGCGTGCTTAGATTCCAGTTGAATTTTGATTCGTACGAAATGCGCACGTTTTGCGTGCTTAGAATTTAGTCTCCCATTCTGTCTGCTATGGCTTTTGTGGGATGAACCGTGCCAGGCGGGTGGTGCGGCGGCGCGTAAATTGAATACAACCGCAATGGAGTATTGCCGATGTTGGTTACATTATGCCATGTACCCGCTGGTACAAAAATGGCAAAGCCGGGGAATGCAACTTGCCTAAAATTAAGATTGCGGCGGTCGCGCCCCATTTGTACCATGCACTGTCCCTCTTCGATACGCAGGAATTGGTCGGTATCGGCGTGAAGTTCTAAGCCAATCTCGCCCCCAGGTGGGATGGACATTAGTGTGGATTGCAAGTACCTACCAGTCCAGATTGTGGTGCGGAAGTTTGGGTTAGAAACGGTGGCGCGGCGGATATCTACCACGTAAGGCTGACGGCCATGGTCTACAATTGGCGGAACTGGTGGTGGTAATGGATGTGGATGTGGGTGTGGCGGATGCGGTGGGCGTGGTGGATGAGGTGGATGCGGCGGATGTGGCAGTGGACGTGGCGGATGTGGCGGGTGAGGGGGACGCGGCCCAGGGCGGCGGTGGAATCTGCGCATAAAAATGCCTCCTTTATAGATGTGTACTATAGGCAATCTCTTAATTTGGAGGTTGCCTATTTACAATATATGAGGCATGACCGGGCTTTGTTACAAACTAGATTCACGTGATGCAATGGGGGACGTGTTTGCGTATTGTAGTATTTTTTGCAATAATATCAAAGGTAGCCTATCCATATCTTAATCAAGAAAGGAAATTTATCTTATGACATCGTGCGAACATTTTGGCCGTTGCGGCGGTTGCAAATACCTGGATATATCATATGAGCAGGAACTTCAATTAAAGGAAGAGGCACTAAAGGAGACTTTGGCGGAATACGCGCCACTGTTTACAAAACTAAATCCAGCCCCTGTTTCCCATTCGTATCGTAATAAAATGGAACTGGCCTTTGGTGACGAGGGCAAAGATGGCAAACTTGCCCTCGGAATGCGTAAGCAGCGTAGTTTTTACGAAGTTGCCACTCCCGAAAATTGTGTGTTAATATGCGATGATTTCAAAAAAATAATCATATATGTACTGGAATATTTTCGTAATAGCGGCGACGCATTCTTCCATAGGAAGCGGCATATTGGCACGTTGCGGCATTTGGTGCTGCGCCGTGGCGAGTTTACTGGGGAAATTTTGCTTAACTTATCTACCACAAGCACCCTTGATACCCCACTTGAACCACTGGTGGATGGCCTGTTAAATCTGCCCCTAAACGGAAAAATTGTAGGCTTCTTGCACAGCAAAAGCGATGGCGTGGCAGACGTGGTAAAAAACGAGAACATAACCACCCTGTGGGGTAGGGATTATTATAATGAAGAAATTTGCGGACTAAAATTCAAGGTTTCGGCGTTTTCGTTTTTTCAAACAAACTCAGCCGGGGCAGAAATTTTGTACAAAATAGCCAGTGACTACTCGAGTGGTGACCATTTGGATAGTCATTCCCGTGGCATGGCCTTTGACTTGTACTGCGGCACAGGCACAATTGCGCAAATACTATCGCCAGACTTTGCAAGGGTTGTTGGCATAGAGCTGGTAGAAGACGCAATAAAAGCCGCAATCGACAACGCCAAACTAAATGACATTGCCAATTGCAGCTTTTATTCAGGAGATGTTGCAAAGGTATTGGAGCAAGAAAAACTTGCAAGCCCAAATGTTGTGGTGGTAGACCCGCCGCGTGACGGGTTACACCAAAAGGCCCTACCGCTTATTACAAGCCTTGGGGCGAAAACGCTGGTATACATCGCGTGCAAGCCCCAATCGCTAACCCGCGATATGCGTCTGCTTGAAAAAGCGGGATACAGGCCTGTTAAAATAGAAGGAATGGATCTTTTCCCGCGTACGCCCCATGTGGAGGCGGTCGCGCTGCTTACAATGGAATAGCTTGTTAATTCCCACTTTTACATTGCCAACACTCGCCGGAAAAAGACAGATTAAATTCCGAAATATCAAAACCATCGGTTGAGATAAAATTATCCAGTAAGCCGGGCAGGGTAGCATCTACATCAAACACCTGTCGGCACTGGTTACATATGAAATGAAAATGGTCGTGGCAGTTATGGTCGTAGTGGGTAGAGCCGTAAAAACTGCCCACCCGCAACAGTTCACCTGTTTCCGCCATATGAGAAAGGTTGCGGTAAACTGTGGCGCGCCCAATAGACGGATGGTGCTTGGCCAGATAATCCACTACCTGCTCGGCTGTGGCATGGATGTTTAAATTGCGCACTGCCTCGAGAATAATTTGCCGCTGTGGTGTGTTGCGTTTAGCCGCCAAAATGTCTCTTTAGCAAACCTTGGAAAGCCATGCCGTGGCGGGCTTCGTCTTTTGCCATTTCGTGGACGGTGTCATGTATGGCGTCCATGTTTTGTTGCTTGGCCAAAACGGCAATTTCTCTTTTGCCTGCGGTTGCGCCATGCTCTGCAAGTACGCGCTTTTCTAGGTTTGTTTTGGTGCATGGGTCAACCACTTCGCCCAATAGTTCTGCAAATTTGGCGGCGTGTTCTGCTTCTTCAAACGCGATGCGCTTGTAAGCCTCGGCTACTTCTGGATAACCTTCGCGGTCTGCCTGGCGGCTCATAGCCAGGTACATACCAACTTCTGTACATTCGCCAATAAAGTGTGCACGCAAACCTTCTAAAATTTCTGGCGAAGCATCTGCCCCTGCGCCAATTCTATGTTCGTCTGCAAAAACTAGGCCCTCTGTGCTTGCTTCCACAAATTTGCTTGCTGGAACGCCGCATTGAGGGCATTTTTCTGGTGCGGCATTACCTTCAGCATTGTAGCCGCAAGCTGTACATACGAATTTTTTCATGTGTTTTCTCCTCCGTGCGCATCGTGTGCGCTTTTTGTGGAAAACGCTGATTACCCCCGTGAGCTGTGCCGACTTCGCAGGAAACGCGCGGCAGTAGGCGCGTTTTTGAGAAGTGGCATATGCGAGCGGCTGGGTAATCTGTGTTTTCTATGAGACAAGTATATGATACACAGTCTCATTTGTCAAGAGGAAATTTTCATTAAATTTATTAAGTGCCGATTACGGATAAAATGGGCTAGTGCCTCTGATTCTTCCCCTGTGGTGTGAATAAGGTGCTTTTTACCATCTTTTGCTATGCAGGTGTAGTATCCGCCCAGCACTTGTATCGCGCCTTTTTGTTTTGCCGCTTCAAATATTTCGCGTGCTTCGTCGTTTAAGGCTTTTTGGCGGGGGTTATCATAGGTGTCGCCCCACAAAAATTCTGGGATAGGGGAGGGTAGGTCTACCCAGCTTTCATTTTCGTTCATAACCAGGTGGCGGCCAACCCCTTCGCGGGTATGGATTGTGCGCTCGTACAACTCTTCGTACACCTTTATTGGGCTGTAGGCGAATAGGGGCACGCCGTTTTGGGTGTTAAGCCAAAAAATACGGTCAGTTATATTGCTTTTGCGTATATTAAATCGGGCTGTGGAGTTGGCCAAGGCTTGATTTTGGTAGGCTTCAATGCCCCGCAAAATTTCCGGCGCGTTTTTTGGCACACTAACCATGCCGTAGCTTGCAAAGTTAAACAGCCCAGGGTTATCCAGGTTAAACACGGGCTTTGCATCCTTGTACAAGCGGGGGGCAATGTCAGCTTCCACAATGCTTTCCACCAAAATGTTCTCCCCGTGTTTTTGTTGCAAGAACTCTGTCATGGGGCGGGAAAGCAGGCCGCCAAACTGATCGTATAGGAAGTCGGAAATAGTGCTTGTAATGTCTTGGTTGCCAGTGTTTAACAAAAGAGTCTTGGCAAAGTTCTGGGTGGCTTCCAGGTGATTTTCTTGGACATATCTGTCAATTTCTGCTTGAATATCGCTTACTTCACACATATTCCAGGAGTGTTGCTCGGCTAAATTGTCCAGATATTTTGTGTTTTTGGCAAAAGTTTTGCGTACTTCTTGCAAAATTTCTACATATAAATGGTGCTTATCCACCTCGGTGGTTAACAGGGCTGTAATTTCCTTGTACACATTTACCAAAGTGGAAAAGCAGTCTTTTTGTAAAAGTGCCTGGTACAGCTTTATTTTCGCCTCGATATATGCGTTCTTGCGTGGTTCTTTTAGCAGGAATATAGCTTTTTGCGCATCTGCAAGTCTTGTGTCTGCTAAAATTTCCAATGCCTGAATTTCATCTAAGGCCGCTGTAATTTTCTCCTGCAAATGTTCCTGGCAGGTTTTAAAGCGAGCTGTCAGGCAGGGATTTATCGCGCTGTGCAACAATCGAGCAGCGTAAATTGGGCCTTGGTTTTCTGCTGTGTTTAGGAAAACCAGCCCCAACTCTTTTTTTACCACCTCGGCGGTTTTTGCCGCAAGTTGGCGGTACTGGGAAAGCTGGCGTTTGGCGGCGTTGTATTGCTCGGTTAGCTTTTCATCTATATTAACCCGGGCGGATTTTATCACGTTTTGATGGCTGAAAAAATCTGTGCCAATGTAGTCCAGCTTAATGGGCGGCAAAGTGCGGGCAAGTTCTGCGCCCAGGGCAGAAATATCCAGCCCGCAAGTGTTAACAAATTGGTTAAGGTCGTAATCGTCGGGCATGGCGTCAAACATAGGCGCGAGGCAGGTAAAAAAACTGTGTGCCATATAGGCGTTAAAGCCCTCTGTTGGCAGGCTGGCAGAGCTTGCGCCAATTATGTTGTAGGTAAAATTGGCAGAATGGGCAAAACCCTGTGGTAGGTTGGTTTTCATGGTTTGTATGTTGGATAGCAGATTAGAATAATAATCCTGGATGGCGAACTCCTGGGTTTCTTTTTCTTCTAATGCCAAAAAGTTTACGATATTTTCTGCGGTAACGCTCATGCAGTGGTCGTACGCGCCTTTGATATACACGCCGTCGGTGTTGCTGGCACTTATCAAATGGCATAGGTTAAATGGCGCGAGGCCACTGTTTACCGTAAGTCGCGTGCCATATGCCTGGGAAAAACGCTGGCCCTTGCGTTCTTCCAGGTTCATCCAATAATCCAATTCTTTTAGGGCGGCGTATCCGTTCCTTTGTATGTATTCTTCTGTGTGAATGTTCAAATTGTTAGCAGAAAGATTTACATCCGGTGTGAAAAGGTAGCCCATTGTCTCTACTTTATCGATACCTTTCGCGCCGTATTCCCGCTCCATTAGCCCACGCACAATGTAGGCTATGTCCAAAAACATACCGCCACCCGTGCCGCCAGAAAGGCCGGATAGGACAAATACCAGCAGCTTGTTTTCCTGGCTGGGGCGCAGGGTGCGAATTTTGTTGTCGATTGCATCTATAAGTGTGTTAATTTTTTCAAACAAAAGTAGCCGCCCTGCTTGGCGGTTGCCGCTAGCACCCTTTGTGCCGTCGGTAATGGTTAAGTTGGGCGAAAGCCAGCTTTTGATATAGTCGGGCATGGTGCTGCGGTTGTTTAATATCGAGCCAATTGCCGCGTTTGATAGCAGCGCGATTTCGGTATGGGGGTCTAGTGTTACGCCTTTGTAGTGCTTTTTGTCGTGCTCGTTTGTTTCAATGGCCAGAAACTCGATGTTGTCGGGTTTGGCTTTTTTCTGGGTCGCGGAATGGGGCAGTTTGAACCGCCGTCCGACTTGATATTTTAGGCGAAGCAGCGCGTCTATGCCTGTTCCGCCCAGGCCAATTACAAGTACCGGGTGGTTGATGGTGGAAATACGCACCTTTTCGGATAAAATGCCGCCCCCTTGGGCAATGTCCATTTGGGCTATGTTGGATTGTATTGTTTGATTCATGATTGTTCGCTCCCTTTTTAACTAGGATATGGCGTGGGGGCGGGGAATATGCTAGATGTAAATTTCAACTGGACATTAAGCACGCTTGCGTGCGCATTTCGTATTTTCGCTATTTTCAACTGGTAACCAGAACCAACCATTTGACATTTTTCGCAAGTTGTGGTATGGATAAATAGTATGTTCTGTGAAGTGGGTAAATAACGCACAAGCTGGCTGGCAAACAATTTAATTCGCACAGCAACGATTGTATCTATACACTGGCATTATGATGGCGTATAATAATGTAATTGCCCCTACGTTAGAGGAACAGATTACGGCTGCTATCGCAAGAAAAAATATCCCGAGTGTGAAGCTGGAAGCGGATGAAAACGGATGCGCTGTTATTGATAAAAATAAGCACCCAGAAATTTACGATTTGGCAGTGAATGGTTGATGAATCCTTACGACCTTCACATTGCATATATTTCATGGGGCGACGATGGAAAACGCCGCCCCGTTTTAGTGTTATCGTCGAACCATAATGAAGTAGCTGTTTTTCAAATTACATCGCAGTATGATAGTAAAAGTGCCGCTATTCAATCCCAATATATTCCCATAGACGATTGGGCACAAGCAGGTCTGGCGAAGCAATCATATATAGATATTGGCAGAATAATTGACCGCCAATATCTGTTATACAACTATGTAAGTGAGGTTGGTAATGGAGAATAAGGGGCATCTAAACGATGTGCAATATATGAAACGTTTGAGTGATTTTATTTCTCAAGAATATGGAATTACTATAAATGCAATCAATTCTGCGGCGCGTGGTTATTATGGAGAAACATGGCGGCTTGATGCAACAGACAATAGCTATTTTGTCAAACTAGATTATTTTCCACGCCACCAGGCGGTCTTTCAAAATAGTTTGCCTGTTATAGAATATCTATGTGACAACAACATAAACTTTATCCCCAATGTTATCAAAACCAGCACTGATTCGTTGCACTCATATTTTGATTCGGCGGTTTTGGGAGTATTTGATTGGGTTGAAGGCGAAAACATCGAAACAAATGAAACAAAAGTCTCGGAATATCGAATGTTGTGTGAGATATACGCATTAACAAAACAAGGCTTTAGTATTCCAACAATGATATTATCAGATAGTGCGGCATTACATGTTTATAGTAAGTGGGATTTACTCAAAACTACCCCTCAAAACAATGCCATACTATCAATACTTGATAATTACCGTGAAAAACTATCACACTGCGCTTCGCGCTTGACACATATTTCATCAATCTGCCGTATGAACAAAAAGGATTCCTATATCACGCACGGAGACGCAGGAGGTAACTTTTTTGCAAACAGAGAACGAAATTATCTCGTTGATTGGGATGAAGTAATGTATGCTCCAATTGAACGTGATGCTTGGGTGATGTGCTGTTATGATTGGGCGCGGGAGCTATTTAACGATACGCTCAACAAAAACGACATTACTTATCA
>Ga0123355_10010437_pt1 | contig 14235 bp, 11 predicted proteins | sample TergutEmb28metaG_3_FD_89872 | JGI IMG/M metagenome (GOLD analysis project Ga0123355, IMG submission 89872) | Embiratermes neotenicus P1 segment gut microbial communities from Petit-Saut dam, French Guiana - Emb289 P1 | ecosystem: Host-associated > Arthropoda: Insects > Digestive system > Gut ...
AAACACTTAAAACCACTCCGACATGTTTCGATCTTTTCAGATCATCATCAGGGAGTTTCGTCGTTCCTTGCTAAAGTTATTACATATTCACGATTTAGTTTGTAGCATACGACGAACACCTAGCCAACTACACTCTCTGCAACAGATTCCTACACAATATGATATGCTGCCACAACACCTTGTTTACAAAAACGAACTAAATCGTGTATATGTAATAACTTTAGCAAGGAATGACGGAACTTCCTGATGATGATCTGAAAAGATCGAAACAAGTCGGAGTGGTTTTAAGTGTTTTAAAGTGTTTTAAGTGAAAGTTATATAGGTGAATTTGTTGGTTGGTGGTTGAAGTAAGTTTTTAATTTATTTGTAATACTTTACCAACGCAGTCGGTGGTTGAGTCTGCTGTGTAAAATAGTAGGTTAACAGAGAATTGGACAGAAGTTGTCATGGCTTAATTCGCCTTATCGTCCTGGCATTTTTACGATTAAATGAGGAAAGCCATTAAAATCCTGTCATGACAGCCCGCCTTGGAGCAAGGATTAGAAGCCGGGACTTCTTGAATACGGAAAACCATATTACCAATTCGAACATGCCACCCAAGTGCAAGGATTCTGCTTATAGAGTATAATACAACTCAGAAAACAGCAGACACGTATCAGTTCCCCGAACATACATCATTCCCACAGGTAATCCTTGGGCTCTGCCGACCTTGTTGGTGTAGTGTATGGCGACCATTGTTGAAAGACAAAGGTGAGATGATTTAGAAGGAAGTGAATGTAGCGTAATCGACGAATCGTCCCGGAATTTGTATGGAGTGACAGCTGAAAACAATATATATCTTACGGTAATCGGTGTCTGGTGCGAAGTTTGAACCGGGCACGTACCGAATAAAAGTCCAGAGCGTTACTGCTGCATTAACTTACCTCATTGGAATGGTCAAACCCCATACACCACTTAGACCGCGCATACAGTGTCCCTAGAAATGTCCGGGCAAAAATACAAGACAGTGTGGCATGAAAGGATAGGGTGGCTTAGAGTGCCGTGCAGTCGGCTCCCGTCTTCTGTGCAAAACATACGTTTATTTCAGTGATGTTGTTTTGGCAATAGTGAGTGCAAATCGAATTTGTATTACCCCTGTAAAGCCGCTGGCAACTTGCTCGATCTGTCATCTCACAGAACAGCTTTATTTACCCGCTGCGATTCTTCCACCCCCACAAAAAGTCCTCCATTACTCCAAGTCACGGGTCGGTCCACCAAAGTAGGCCGCCTATTGTCTTTGGATGCTTGTTGCAGTGTCTTCAGCTGCTGCCTAATCCTTTAAGGCAGTGGCAAACAATATTTATTTCCTAAGAGCAAATCTTGGTTAAAAAACCCATTTCCATACAGTCAGCCATATCGTAACAATAATATGTACCATGTATTTTGTTGAACATATTTTTACGTTGTACTTCCCTTAACTCCATAAACTAATGGACGGCAAGATAATGAGAAGTCAATGGTAGCTCAGCTGAGCAGCCTAATCTCTATGGAACACAAAAGTTTGTTATCGTGGTTGAACACAGTCAATATCTTCACTCTCTATCTTTTTAAGGTTCGTTTAAAATGATTCCCCATCGACTCATTTCTCTTTCAAGTTCTCTCCTTCCTTCAGGTCTTGGTCAAAAATTTTTCAGTAATTTCTTACTTCTTTCATACGTGCCACATATCACTTTCACAGCCTTTTCCCTCATTTCACTATCCTAATTATATGTCGTGATGTTACCAATTATGAAGTCGCTCGTTAGTTTTTTATTCTTCTTGCCTGTCCCATTACGCTTCTTAGTATTTTGTCCACAACACCACGACACATGTGGTTCCCTTAGACTGAGAGACCAAGTTTCGTACTCACACAAAACAATGAGCAGATTCGTCTTTCTTTATTTTTTATTATTTATTTATTTGTTTGGTAGAAGAAACCAAGGGGAAGCATTCTGAAAATAAAAGAATTCGGACAAGAAAATGTGGTCTGGAATAGACTGGAAAAATAACTTCGGGTCGTTATATTTTCTACCAGTTTCTACGTTAGTGTTTATTCTGTTTTTATTCTATCTTTCATTAACACCCTCTCTGTAAATGTATGTCTCACACTGTGAACGAAACACATTATGGAATTGTGGGTTGTTCTGGGGGGGGGGGACTTGCTACGAAAATGTTTATGGCCGCCTTAAATCGGCAATTTTCCACTAAGATTTGGCGTGTCGATGGAGAATGACGAGATAGTTACCATAACTGTCGTTTCATAGAGTATTAAAATTTAATGACTGTGCATCAGAAGTGAATGATATTTAGCTTGTAATGAGTTTGATATCACTGTCTGTGCTTGCTAGAATGGAAGGAAGAACCTGTGATGTTCCTTAAGTTTCGAAGGGTAAAGTAGTGGCATTGCAATCTGTTATGTCTCTTGCCTTCTTGTAGATTTGTAGTTACTTTTTTCTTAATTATTGGTACTAGTTAATGTGATTTAAGAGGATCAAGTCTGCCCGCTTTATTTTCGCTACTAAACATCCACCAGCACACGTCGGGCAGGTGCTTGGATGAGCCTCCGAATGAATCTGAACTCGATGGCGAATGAAAGGCTGTCTGCTCTAGCCTGAAATCGTAAACAGATTCTTCGGTGGATCACACCATAGCCTAGTACGTGCAATGACTGAGTTACATCTCTGCCTTCTCAGCATATTTTCAGGAATTTGTAAAGCACGTCTCTTCCTAGCTATCTCTAGGTTTCGGTATTACGGTCTTCTGGGGTTGGGATCTGAAGCGGTGTAGTTTGGTACGTTGGAAATAACGTCTTGCAGGAGAGTGTCGCCTTTATCCTCTACCTTCAAGATTAACCTTTAGGCACCGTGCATCCTCTGTACAGGACAGGCATTTCGCTACTCTCCAGAGAAGGCTTTTTATATATTTAATCAACAAATATATTTCATTATATTTTTGGAGACATGCTGCGCAATCTCAATTTATTCCTCCACAAAATGTCGTGTATTTCATAACGCTACCTTTTTTTGGCTTGTCAAATATTCAGAGTACATAAATGATGTGCTAAATTTTAAACGTCCAGCTCCAGGGCCAAAGGGTTAAGGCAAAAAGTTACTTCGAAACGTTTGTACAATAACATCTATCGAACTTCATACCTTCGCATACTGTATGACCCCAGTCTCAGTACTGAACTCCTTAAGAATCTCACATCGTACGACCCTGTGAATGATCCAGCATTCTTTTCTGTATGAATCAGAGATTAGGCAGTTACAGGAAGAAGCGCGGTCCAATAATTGGACCTGCGCTTTGATAAAGCAATGGTTCTGTGTATTGGCGTGTACCGAATATTAAAGAAGGGTAACCACCTGTAGTCAAAAAGAAATAACATTTAGTTACTTTTTGGAACTCCATTTTTTTTTATCTTCGTGCATCCTTGCAGTCCTAAACGAGCTTCATTTCACGTTTTTGTGTGAACATTCCAAACTGCACTTTGAGAGGAATGCTGACTAATTATTTGTAAAGTTGCTGCAATTTTGCCTGTGTGGGGTAAACTAGAATCTGCATCAGCAAATCGCAACCATTTCATTTCCCGTCCGTTAGAACAGCTCGTTTTTCCGACTAATGCGCTCTATTGCAACTAAAATAGGGTCAACTAAAGCACCGTTAACTGCACATTTTCATGACGTCATTAACTCAGCTCAATTATGAATTATGTTAATGAACGAATAATCATGACAATAAACTATGCGTGTGTGTTGTTCGATATACCATCACTATGACCAACAAGCGGAAACTAACACACAGTAGGTGAATTTATCGTACTGGTTACTGGAAAGGGGAATGCTATCGCCAGTAAAGTCTTCAGGTAAGAGACCAAACAGCCCGGTCACAGTAGCCGCGCCGTCTAAAGTGTAGGTCTGGTGCCCCTCGCCTACTGAGATTGTGGGTTCGAATCCTGCGGGGGGCATAGATGTTTGTCTGTTACGAGTGTTGTGTTTTGCCAGGTAGAGGTCTCTGCGACGAGCTGAACACTTGTCCATACGAGTCCAACCGACTGTAGTGTATCGTTGTGTGTGATCTAGAGACCTCATGAGTTAGGATGTCATAGCCCGCTTTGGAACGCAGTGCCTCAAGAAAAAAACGAACCGACAATATAAGACGATACATTCACTTTCGCCCTAATTAACCACCACTCATGAACAGCAGGTTTGTTCGCAGTCTCATACATACAGATAATAAAGATGTATTCTCTGTCGGGGACAAAATGGCTTCTACATGAAATTAAGAAAATCGAAAATGAATTTCACTTAACGAAATTCCTCCTTGTTTCACTGATTCTTTCATAAAAGAATCAGACAAGGAAAATAAACTTACACTGACGGATTGAAGGTCTGTGAGTACTGCCCGTTACGTTAAAGGAGTTTCAGAATGGTGTTGGAAGAATACTGGAAATCGTTACATCAGGACAGGCTTCAAAACGAATTAAAACCTCCGGCTTTCTGTTGTAAAAACCAGAAAAGATAGGGGTCTACGGGACGCTAGACCACGTGTTTCTAGTATTCCTTAAATGTTGTTGGGACTATTTAGAGGAAACAGGCAACCCACTGGGGAGTGCTGCTTGACAAAACGTTAGACGAGGGTTAATGGCTAAATCCGAAGTGGCCCTACGTGCATATGATGACGGACTTCGTATTAATAGAGAGAAGGCAAATAAATAATCTGCCCATATGTTTATGGAACTAATGCGATAATTCAGCTTATTCAGGAATATAATTTTATTTGTGCTCCTTTCATTAGAAGGAAACTGGAAACATAGTGTGACGCAATTTGGTGTTTTTTTTTTTTTTTGGCCTTTTTACCACACTTGGAGATGGTTATGTTATACAAAAGTTTTAAACATTTTTCTAAGTTTTCTGCGGTTCCACGTGCTTCTTATATAGGGATTTTACTGCTGTCTGTGTTGGTAATAGACACTTCATTCAGTGGTTTTTTATTGGGGTGACTGTAATTATAGGAGGGTAATATCCCAGAAGGGCCCAGATCTCTTTCAGAGATGTGATCATTCATGACCGTTGACTATCTTTGTAATCCTAGTAATTAACCAACTTGATGCACAAAATCTTGTTTTATAATAAGTTTATTAAACGCCTCTACATGTTTCGAGCACTATGAGCTCATCATCAGGCGTTCAAAATTGTATTATACAGCATCTGGTATCATCACACTCTGTAGGTGGCCGTCCGGTGCACAGGTTTAAAGAAGACTCTTCTCTCAACCTGTGCACGGGACGGCCACCTACATGTGTGATGATGCCAGATGCTGTATGTACAGTTTTGACCTCCTGATGATGAGCACATAGTGCTCGAAACATGTAGAGGCCTTTAATAAACTTATTATAAAACAAGATTTTCTGCATCAAGTTGGTTAATTATTAGGATTACACTGAGCTGCACGGTCAGCAAAACATAAAAAAAATCTTTGTAATGTATAATTGCCTAGGTCGTCAAGAGTATTAAGTTCTGACTTTCCTTGAGGTATGCCTCACCAGATACTGCAAGCCATCTATCTGGCATTCTGCATACAAAAGCAATGCTATGTTGACTAAAGTCACTATTCCGTCTATGAAACCTGCTACACTTCTTTTTTAAGGTTACTTAGTTAAAATATCAGAGTTCAGAATATGACCTAATTGTGCTTTGTTTCAAGAAGAATGTTCTGCGGGTGTATTTGGAAAGTTGCTGAATTTTGAAGAAATATTAGATTGTTGGAGTTTCAGAACGAAAAAGTGAAATTGTAGAGCTTGTGAATTTGGGTGAATTTTGTAATATAGAAATGTGAACAAATTGTAGGGCATGTAGTGCGGATAAAGTTTAGAGCATGTGAGCGTGAATACGTTGTAGTGCACATGAGCGTCTAAATTGTATGGAACATTGGCATGGGTAAATTGAAGAGCACATTGTTGTGGGTAATTTTTATGCACATGGGTGTAGATAAATTGTAGAGAATATAGGTGTGGCTAAATCGAATGTCACACAAGTGTGGGTGCGATATTGGCGAGTACATTGCACGTGCTTAGCAGACAATAGGGCACAAAAGCTTTTAGTTTAAAAATGGCGGAAATGTATTTATTTGCTGAGCAAAGGGGCTTGATTTTGAAAAAAAAAAAACTAATAAGCTGCGATTTTAAACAAATTGGAAACAAAATCGATTGTTGGAATATATTTTTTGGAGCGCAGTAACTAACGAGAAATATTTATTTGTATGTTACCCGACATAACGAAAATCTAGATGCATTATGTAATAATTAGTCTGCCGTAGTTCCCTTGTCGGAAGGCCGCGGCGTAGACTTTCAATGCTGCTGGCACGTCCAAGGAATGGAGAAAGTTTTACCGGTGACATTTCTACAGCTTTCACTAGTCCGAGGCCAACGTATGCCATAGGCAAGTACAGCAGATGGGAATTAATCTGTGTACTTGTGCGTTTTTATATGATGTTTACAATATTGACAAACATTTTCTTACACTGTATACATTTACTCCTATGCATTGATCAGTATTAATATATCTGATTCAATGATCGATTATTTTTCCTCCGCTGTAGGTGATGGAGTTGAAATATCCTTAATAGTTCAGTTCGAAAAAATGAAATATTTTTTTCCGCTGCAATAATAAATCGAAATTTAATTTACGGAGAAATTAAAAGAAGATTAAATTGGAGGAATACCCGCTACCGTGTTTCAGATTGTTCTATGTTTAACTTTCTTGTCTAAAAATATAAAGTTCTAATAAGCCACTGTGTAACAAATTTCGCCTATTGTTTTCTGTTGGTATAAAAGCTGGTATATTAAGGGAGATTAAGGGTGTTTGAGAATAAGGGGTTGAGAATATTTGGAAGCCCGAAGGAGAAACTGCCATGAGAAAATGAGGTTCTTATTTCAGTATCTATAAATATAAAATCGAGAAGAATGAGATGGACTGGGCATGTGGCGCATATGGGTGAGTAGAGCGGCGTGTATAGGGTCTTGCTGGGGAAACCGGAGGGTAAGAGACCAATGGGGAGACCTAGACGTAGATGGGTGGATAATATTAGGATGGATCTCCAGGAGGTGGGATGTGGGTATATGGACTGGATTGGGCTGGTTCAGGATAGGGACAGGTGGCGGAAGCTTGTGAGTGTGGTAATGAACTTTCGGGTTCCGTGAAATGCAGGGAATTTCTTGACTAGCTGCAAACCAGTTAGCTTCTCAAGAAGGACTCTGCACCATGGAGTAAGTAAGTAAGTAAGTAAGTATAAAGATATTAAGCCTCGAGAAAGAGGAGGCTTGGGATGTTGCATACCGAGAGGCCTTATAATTTGTATTTTTCAACGAATATGTGAAGGAGAAGGACGACGAGTTTAATTATTTACATGTATATTTATTTGTTTATTTATTTATGTACAGTATTTACACACACACAAATAATGAGAAAGTTTTTTTGAGTTGTTTGTAGTATGCGGCGTCCTCAGACTTAGGCATGGACAGGAGAATGTGTATGTATGCATTTCACTCAGGAGAGGGAAACGTAGAGAGCTATTTGCTTCTTAATTAGGACTCTGCGCTTTGTACTCAATGAATTGATGAATTGAATTCTTGGTTGTGGTAAATAATGTTTCATAATTATTTTCTAATAACTGAATTCAAAGCCCTCTTGAATAAACAGTACTTAAACAATACCTTACTTACACCCGCCTTATGCTTTCATTTTTTTCGAGAATGTGAAGAATTACGAATATGCAATAAATAATTGATCCGCCACGTCGGAATCCACACCAATGGTCCTACACAAAAAAACACTAAACCAAATTTTGGTGATCCCAGCTGGATTCAAACTCGCCATCGCAGAGTCTGAGCTGTCCAGAACCAAGCAACCATTGCGACTGTATTTTGTGATATTATTACGAGGAAGTATTTAGAATTTATCAGTTTTTCCGACTTACATTTTCTGCCTTATTTATAATTGAATATTTGTACGGCAAATAAGTAGCGAGCACAGTGTGTACCAATATTCTAGAGTAAATAGCCACAAATATGAGTTGTATAGTAACTTAAAATTATGACAAAAATATACTATGATTATAATGAATGCAACTGTACCATCATTCCTCCATATGCCTTCATGGCTTCCACAAGAACGACTTTACGTAATCATCAGCACAGGGTGTAAGACAGTCCAGGCTTCTACCGCCTTCATGTTCTTGGTCTCCCTTGTTTCCGTCTGGCAATTTTCATGTACATTGTCAGTGCAATATCATCTGATAGCCCTACATCCGCGACGCAGGGTAAGTCTAGTGGCAGTCCTGTCTTCTCACTGCTTCTAGACCAGCAGAATTTTTCTCGTCGTCTGTCCCGTACCCTTTCACCTGTTCAGCAACGGGGACTCGACTATCTGCTCTACTCTTATTCTTATATTCTTATAATAAAATCAACTAGATGCACCGATTCCTCAAATTTATTTTTTGGAATAAAACTCTACATGTTTCGGACAGTTCCTCTGTCCATCATCAGGAATTTTTCACTGTAAACACAGAAATGGTATATGTCATGCATATCATGCTCGCAAGCTGTCAGCAAACCTGTAGAACATATACCAATGCTGTGTGTACAGTGAAAGACTCCTGATGATGGACAGAGGAACTGTCCGAAACATGTAGAATTTTATTCCAAAAATAAATTTGAGAAATTAGTGCATCTAGTTGGTTTTATTATAAGAATTATAACGATGCACGGTCACCTGAACGTCAAATTTATCTATTCTACCTCTTGTTATAGCTGTCATGATGATTAGCCTACACAAGAAACCTCACCGCTGTTAGGCGACGACACAATCTAAAAGCGTTTACCTTACTTACAAAGTAAATACAAATTAACTTTTCACCGATATCCAATGTAGGAAACAAGGAATGTTATATTACGAAACTGCAGCAAGTGAAGCGAAAGTCTTGGTTCGATATTAAAGATTTTCGGGCGGAGATCATAAAGTATGCTTTACTGTTGCGATGGCTTTAATCAAGATTGCGTCGTGGTTTCGTCAGCGTTAATAATACACGCAACATCCACCAACCTTTGAAACGTGGAGGACCTAACAGGCATGCTGTGATGCAATATCGCACTGACTTCAAATGCCTGAAAAGTTACGTGTGGGTTTACACAGATTTATTCGTTTGACGAGTAATAAAATTTGCTTCGTGTGCAAACTGTGGACTCGTCTTAATTGTGTAATTCAACAACGCTATTTACTTTTGAGTCTTGTTGATGTGTAGATACCATGAACTTGCATTCCAACAGTTCATGGTTACCGTGCTAAGCGTCAGCAAGTGGTCAGAGGATCAAATCATATACGACTGGGTTTCTTCTACCTAGAGTTATAAGTACTATATAATGAATTCAAATTATTATTATTATTATTATTATTTACGCGCTTTGCTCTTGAGTTCCCACTCGAATGTTTCATGCTGGTCCATCCTTCAAAAATTATCGTTCCGCCAGGTGTTGCACTGCGGTAAATTAGTCTGTGGTAATTTTGGTGTATTCAGAAGGCAAATGATCACACTTAGACTTGATATTATTTTTGTTTAATATCGTAAAGTTTAACGGATTTTTCAAGTATTCTTTGTTTTGTTTCATATGTGTTCTCTTTATTGTTCTTTGTTATTTATGTTCGTTTGTTTTGCTGTTTCTGTTATGGACTGCTTGGCTGTTGACTCCACACCGTAATAAAAGAACTGAATAATAGTAATAAAAATAATAATAATTATTATTATGAATGGTTTATTTAACGACGCTCAGTAGCTCTGGGCATGTAGCGTGATTTGGAAGAATGCAGTCGTGAGCTAATGTGAGGTATTACCCCGAAATATACTTGAAGGTAACAAGTACAATCAAGAAAACCCAGTCAAGATAATCCCTGCCCGGACCGTGATTCGAACCGGACACCCTTCGAATAGAAATCATAAATTTCGCCGCTTAAACTTGGATTATTATTATTATTATTATTATTATTGTTATTGCTATTATTGAACACCAGCAGTATAATTGTCAAATCTTTGTGGGAATTACAAATAACGGCTTTTGTAGAACTGGATCCATACTGTTACAATCTTTGTAGTTGTTGACCTATAAACAATTCTTCATAACCATGAAATATATATGTACAATTATAATCTAATTTTGTATAAAAAAATTCTCATATTTCGATCTCCAGTGTTCAATAAATTATCGATATTAATATGAAGAACACAAAAATTTTCGCAAGGCCGCCATGTTTTTGTTTTAAACTCTGCAAATATGTGCCTTAGAGAAAAGTACTTATAGGTATTGCTTTCTTCGAAAATCTCTTTGGATAATTTACCTAAATGATTGCTATTTACGTGTAAGCAACAAAAAATAAGCCTATTTCATTCTGCTCACATTTGTACCATCTTCTTTGATGTTTCTGTTGCCTGCAGGGAATTATGTTATGTGAAACCAGTAGCCTACTACGTATACCATGTCTCATGACACTTGATAAATTCATTCAAGCTGAAAATAAGGGACTCACACTCTACGAATTGTAAACTTATTTTTTGACCAATCTAAACTGTCTCTACTTCTACCACTTAGTTCTTGATATGCCCATACGCCCACATGCCACTATTAATTCACCTGTTTTCTACACACCATATTTCGGTCCGGAGTATAAGTTTAAAGATTCATTCTTGGGACTTTAGGCTATGATTTTTGTAAATAATTGTCAATATTTCGAAGCACGTAGTCGACAAGTCCTAATGTCGCTGAAGAATGAAGTTTTCGGCACAGCGTCTGAGAATATCCCAAGTATCGTTGCAAGATCTTATAGCAGTGAATATGTCGGACCGTGAATGTAATGAGCCGTACTGCATTCGTACATCTGTCGTTGATTCTCTAAATTTAAAGTGATTCATTAATGTGAGTAAGAAAGGAAAATGGGCGAAACAGTACTTTCACAGAGATTTAGGACACCACGCTGTCTCACTCATTCCTAATACTGAATTACGCATAGATTTGGCGAGCATAGCCTTTTTGGCGTAAGAGTTATTTTGCATGGATGTATGAGAAAGTTTCTCAGATAACGGCTTGTCCTACAGTATTAGGTAACCCAGAAGTTAAGGCGGAGAGAAAGTGCAGTGAAGGGAAACCTGCTAATGATTCTTTTTGCCCTTGTGAACTTCAACAAGTGAAAGGACAGACGGTCTGCAACACATTCCCCGCCACAGAAGTGGTGGTAGTACTGTTATGATTCGTACTTAGTTCCTGTTGCGCAAAGTAGGAGGCTGTTGTCAGAAGAAATACTACAGAGTACTTATAATAATTGTAAAATGTAAGCCCAAAGTTCATCTGTATTATTTATTTTTGGCTTGATGATCAGAACAGTTTTTTTTACAAAAAAATTATAATGTAAAACGTAGGACACGTAAGTAATTTAGAACTCAGTCTGCGCTCTCAATATTATGGACACCACTTGTATTTTTTCCTTATTTTTATGATACGGTCTTCGTCATTTAACATGTTCTCTCTTTTTTCTCATTTGCAACACTGTTTTTTTTTTGCGTTGGTGTTAGAAAATTATATGGCTATTATGCAGTTTTTAAGATAAGTTGTTGAAACTTGCTGTATACATATCTCATATCTAAACTGATTTTATAAATTTTGTGCCACGTGCTGCACAGTTGACCAGATTGTCTCTGTTTGTAAGTCTGTATGATATCAAAGAGAACTCTACTCTAGGGCATGTTTTTCAACTTTTTTTAAATCCTACTTCAGCGCCGGGAAATCCATGATCACCTATCGGTTTCCTCAGGATTTATGTCTTTCTTTGTGTGAGGCAATTTACGTTTTGATTTTCACATTTCCGTGAAAGTTTGCGGCGCGTCGAAATAGTCCTTGTGATCCACTTGTTCAGAAATAGTATTCTAGACAGTATTTTCTTTTTGGTGTGAACATTACCCTGTAGATCCGCCTGTTAAATTCACTACTTGTAAGTGAAAGCAACGAAGAAATCTTCTGTACCATCAGTAATTCGAAAGCCTCTACTGCTTGCCCACTTGGTCGACCTGTGCCTGCAAGTTATTGACGACCTCTGGAGGGACATGTTCTCCTAGAATCTCGAACAAGTTGATACGTTGATTGCCAGGGATGGATTCGTAGGCCGCCAGCTGGATTCCTTCTTGAACCTTTTGGATAGTCGCGTCCTTCGGGATCAAGAAACTGTTCTGTGCTTGCCGAATTGCTTCGTTAGTGAAGAACGCGCCTTCTTTCTCTGCCTGCGGGGCCGGCAAGGCGCAAGCCACTCCAATTATTGCCAGTGCTACGATCAGCTTCATTATTCTGTAACATTACACATCGAATGGGGAGTTGTGTTGCAAGGGAAAGTGCAGAAGTAGAATTAGCCCGCAGGGGCGTAACAGCCCAGGAAAAGTATCTGGAACACCGAGTCTCCAAAATCTAGGATAGGAAACAAGTTGCTTCTGCAGCATCGATTATATGAGAAATTATTTTTGAGCTAAGATTATGTGGAATGTTACCAAAGAACACAATCAACAAGGGACACATTAATGAATTATAAATGTGATTGTTCTTTAAGTTGTCATGCATATTTCTGCTTTCTTGATTGTTTTATTGGACTAACCTGGAGTACATGGTTAAATTGTATTGCAGAGGTGTAAAACCTTAATTTTCAGAAGTTTTCCTCTAACTTTACAAAAACATAGGAAATGACCGTAAAAAGTAAAGCTGAGGCACGTTCAGATCTTTGCATCTGGGATGTTTCTCAGATGATCGTACTATTTAATCCACTGCGTTCACGCTTTTTGTTATAGTTCAGAAATGTACTATTACCATTATTATGCTACTTTTCGTATTGCGTTGGAAAAAGTATTAAATATATGTATACTTTGGATTTGTGTTTTTAATTTATTGGTTATACATAACTTGAAAACTACAGCTCTATGGCATGTTTGGTAATTTTTGACTCACAAACACCACTTGGTATGTAGTTTAGAGCTGTAAGGATAATCGTAATCTATTATCAAATTTCATACTCCCAGACGTAATAAACAAATATTGTTACTGCAGTTTTTTATTTTTCTTGTGGGCCAGGATAGCGCAGTCGGTAAAGCGACTCTCTACGGACTGGACGGTCCGGAATCGAATACCGGTGGGGGCGAGATTTTCCGCATCCGTCTAGACGGGCTTTGGGGCTCACCCAGCCTCGTATACAATGAGTACCGGGTCTCTCCCGGGAGTAAAGCGGCCTGAGCATGGCGTTGAACACACACCTCCATCTAGCGCCGAGGTTAAAGAAAGAGTAGAGCTACATATCTACTCCCCTCTGGACTTTCGTGACCTGCTCAAGGGTGAAACTTTTGTTTTGTTTTTTTCTTTCTTATTTAAGTATCGTGTAAATAGCCTGAATAAATACGGCAGATTTTTATCGACTACTATCGATTGCTCTTGTCGGAAAGCGTGGTAACACTAGTAATCGGGATATTCGTAGATGTCCGTGGATATTCATGTAAAGTGTCTGTCATATTCATTACATTTTAACAAAACCTCATTTTTTCGAAAATCAGTCCAGTGGGAGACTTTTTTTTTTCATGCAGATGGAAGGAAATAAGGATGGACAGACGGAAGACGTGAACAAACTAATAGACTTTTTTCACGTTTGCGAACACTCCTAAAAAGTATAGTACAGCACAGTAGTTGGACCACAAACGCTAAATGAAGACGTTTGTGTTATCGCCTAGCTGTTGGTAAAAATGTACCAAACAGTGTCATTGCGAAGAACATATCAATGGGGAAAAGGTACGTAAGTGGTTCCCTCTAACACCTTAGAGAAACTGTATGATAGAATGCCAAAAGTACTTCAGCACCTCATATTTAATTGTTTGCTAAAGAAAATGTGAGCATGTCCTTCGATCTTCTAGAAACGGACTTAAAATAAATAAGTTTCCCCCAAAAAGGACTGTAAAATTGTGATGAACCTGGAATAAGTGTTGCACAACACTAGAATGCGGAAGCGCATTGAAGACAAGACAGAGTAGTGGGTTCTCTAACATCTGCAGAACGTGGATGCCTGATCATTGTGGTGACATGTGTGGTTGCTGTCGGTAAATAAGTATTCTACCATCCTTGGCTGTCTTCCCTTGGAAGAACATGCGGATTAG
>Ga0123355_10010438_pt1 | contig 14234 bp, 10 predicted proteins | sample TergutEmb28metaG_3_FD_89872 | JGI IMG/M metagenome (GOLD analysis project Ga0123355, IMG submission 89872) | Embiratermes neotenicus P1 segment gut microbial communities from Petit-Saut dam, French Guiana - Emb289 P1 | ecosystem: Host-associated > Arthropoda: Insects > Digestive system > Gut ...
ACATATACTATATATATAAAAAAATATTCAATTTTTGAAAATATTTTCTATAAAAAATTTTTTATATATATATATATATATATATATATATATATATACTTTTTTTTTTTAAATTATGTATTTATATATTTACAGGACTAGATCCTCTTGGATCATACATGAAGTAGTCACATGTTTGTATGCTTACGTGGCATATAATTATGCAAAATTGTGGATTCTTGCCGATGTCTTCATCTTGTGCCAATTGTGAAGGCCCAACTTCATAATTTTATAGTTTTAAAATTGTAACATTTATTTAATGTAATACCAAGACTGTTGTGTTGTATTCCCTAAAGACGGTGCACTAATTCTGAAACATGAAAGCATTTTATTGGTTATGTAGGATTTTTTGTCATTTTACGTGCATTTGTTGTTTACTGTAATTACTTGTAAGATATGCATGCTTAAATTTGGTATTGTAGTAGCATGTGATATTGAAAATATCCTACATTTTAAAAAAATTAATGAGGAATGATTGTTGTACAAATGAAATAAGAGTGTGATTATTTATTTCATGCGTTTTACAATGTATATCGTGGCATATGTTTGTATTTTATAAATTATGTCATACATTACTACACTTTTAAATCATATTCTTCTCAACATTTGTATTCTACAACCTACCATCCATCTTCCCTTTCATTGGTCTGATGAAAATTTTTCACCTCAAAGTGGATATACAGAACTGCTTTTTGTGAACAGAAAGTCAGAGCATCATAGATCAAACCCGCAAAACTGACATCACACCAAGAAAGACAGTATATTTACTCCATTACCTCACTTCCCCACACACAGGAATACCATATTTGCAGTTTAAATTAGAATATAAAGCGTGACTAAGAATTACAGTTACACTGAAATATGTTCTGAAGGGTAAATAGTAAATTACGGCTTCCCCATAGTTAGGTACATCTTTATGGCCTTAACAGAATTCCATTTGTTTCACATAAACTCTACTTCAAACCTCCCCAGATACCTCAGTATAATAATGCAGAAGTAAATGTATCAACTTAAAGGTAATAATCCCACATACATCTGCACATACTTCAAATAATACAAACTTGTTCACATTTGCAGGCACAAGACACTATACACCCAAAGTCTGATATATAAGACTCCCTCTCATGTATTCTGATGTTTTTGCCTTCTGAGACAGAATACGTATCAGCAAGATCCCAACTTAATTTTACGTTTATGGTTCCGTGCATCGCTGATCTATATTAATAACTGTCCAACGAGATGCAACACAAAGCAGTCTATTTATTGTTCTGCAAGTTCACTGTACATGTTTTGGGTGCCAACCACACCCATCATCAGGAGTACACCAAACTGTAACTACAGCCTCTGGCACTGGTCATATTTCTTGTGCAGCTACCTCCCTCCAACGTGGCCAAGCTTGGTCATGTTGGAGGGAGGTAGCTGCAGTACTGGAGGCTGTAGTTACAGTCAGCACCCGAAACATGTAGAGTGAACTTGCATAATAATAAATAGACTGCTTTGTGTTGCATCTCGTTGGACAGTTATTAATATATCCCAACTTAAATTTACAACTTGTTTATATCACAGTTTATACAGTACTCAATTTCAACTGTCAGTTAAAAAATTATCTACTGTAAACAAATGCAGAGACTAATACCTTCCATTAAAGAACACAATAAACAAAAAGTGAACCCGTATAAGGAGAGTTGATGGCCACAGACACAAAAAAATCAAAATTCAATATATAACATCAACAGTGCTTTGAATATGTCTGATCTTTGTCACATACTATTAGAGAAAATTTTTAAAAATTAGTGTGGTACTTGAGTAAATACACTAAAATACAAACAAAACCATGTTACATGCAGTTGAGCACAAACAACAGTCCGGAGAACCATACACAATGCACACGAAGATCTGCTTCTGCACTCACATTCCAACACACAACAGCTGAAGCATTTGCTTCTTTTCAACCCAAGTCTCAAACTGCAACCAGCCGCGCACTGCATTTAAGCTGGCAACTGCAGCTTCTTTCCTTTTAAAACTGCAACATAATAAAAAGCACAGCTGTAATCATTTTGAGATTACACAAAATACAACAAGACAGGCAATGTGTAATGTTACAATGAAGCAAATTTGTGCAACCACTGTTCCAGTGGAAAAGCAATAAGTATTGCACATTCTGAGTGTGCGTTTCTAGCCTGAGGTATTCAGCATGAGCTGTGTATGTGCCATACTCCCATCTGTGGCCTGTCCAGCTCTACAATATTTTTCCACATTATTTCATAAACGGCATAAATTTTGGAGAGGGGAAAAAAGGTACTGAGCATAAAATGTGCGTTTTGATTTTCTCTACAACTTTTGTCTGAAACATTTCTCATCAAAGAAGAAAGGAGCAAAATATGGTCAAAAATGTAGATCGGTCTTCACGTAAAGTACCCGATATTCTTGTCAGATTTTAATGAAACTTTAATTTTCTCCACAGATTTCGGAAAAATACTTTAGTACCAAATTTCATGAGAATCCGTCCAGTGGGAGCCAAGTTGTTCGAGGTGGACAGATGACAGACAGACATGATGAAGCTGATAGTCGCTTTCGCAATTCTGCGAACGTGCCTCAAAAGGAACAGCAGGCCAATGAACAGAACAGGCTCATTAACCAAGAACATAACAGCCCTAAGAGAAGCACATCAAAAAATTTTAATTACTGGACGTCCACATTTGTGGCAGTGCAAGGATCCAGTAACCTACCATCACTGAGGGAAGAGGGGGCAGTCGTGATGCAAACACATCCTGGAGGCCATGCAGATGTTCAGTGCAATTTTGAAAACATTAAATGTCACCACAACTACTACGAAATGCCTTCATAAAGTTGCAAGTGAACTGCAAGCCAACGGCAAATGTAAAACTCAAGATGGAACAGATGATATGATTGGTCATACCAAGAAGCCACCAATTGAGTCTAAATCAGAACTGTGAATATAACAGCTCAATATCAAGTCTCACACTCTTACTAATGTACAAAGCTGCTGAGCAAGAAGACGTACAACTATCAGGCACCTAATAACCATGGGCACCACAGCGACATAATCTATTGTCTCATTCGCACTCTGCATGCTCAGATGAATTTTATCCTACAATGCTTCATCTGCAGTCGGTTGGAGACTTTTTGACTTAAAGCTCCACCTCTTCTATCCCAACTCAGACTGAAACTGTAAGCAGCTCTGGCTAAACTGCTGCGTCAACCTATCTGCAATATTCCATTCACCCTCGACTGACACCATCACCTCCTTCAACTCTTCCTTTAACACCCATGAGCTTACATCATTAACCCACTCCATGTGAACAAATTCCTTAGGGCTTGTTTGGGCCTACATCCCTAACCATTTCCTCAGCCTGTCCCTAGACCCTAAGACAGGCAGTCCTACTCAAACCAATTCTGCATCCACATCCTGTTTCCTCACCTTCTGGATGTATGAAGCCCTTGGATGAGTCAATAGTATGTAATCTTCCCTACAACTTACATTCCAACAAATTACTAATTACTTCCCTAAATATATAAACTCTCAATATTAAACTTCCCAAACCACCAGCAACAAAGAAGAGGGTGATAAATTCTGCCAAAAGATTTAATTTGGAGGTGTACAAAAATCAATTCAATCACCATGCAATTCGGCAAAACATGTTGAGACGGTGCACTTGCAGAAACAGGCCCAACAACCAAAACCACGAACTAACCACACTATCCGGTCCCTGTTCGGGCCAGGTGCAATTTTCTGTCATGTGATAAATGCCGCACATTCCCATACTTTTGTTATCCCTGAGTTATGTAACTACTCTTGGGAAGGCAGCTGCTGTGCCTGCATTATCTGCATCAAGTTACAAAATCCCTCTATTTGACTGAACGCATTAATCACATACAAATATAAACAACACAGGTGGGTTATTATTGCTTTGGTTCCAATCAGCTGAACTATTCACAATGTCATAGAAGCAAACCATCAGCTGTATACTAGAACACTTGGTGGCAAGGCAGAAAGCACTTTTAGCACAACAATGGTGAGACATTTTACTTGCCATACCATGATTATTAATTACAAATAATTGAAAAAAAAGTTGAGATTTTTGTCTGTTAACACAAGTGCATCTTATAATGTGGACAGAATTTGTAAGTTCAGAAACTTGAATGTACATTATACCATACACACACACACACACACATGGGAAGACAGGACAGCCTTTATTGCATTCATTCCTCTATCTGCAGCATATTGTCACAAGCAGCTACAGTTACCGGGGCACAAACACTTAACATGAACAATGAACACACTTTAGCTGAAGTGGGTTCCATTTCAAACCCAATGCCCTTCTCATAGCTAACATCACATTTTTGTCAAAATCACTTGTGAATTTTATACATGCAGTAAGGTGGATGGAGTGGAGAATTGTCCGTTCTCTTTATTTCACAGCCATGGACATAAGCAAGTCGATTGACCCTACAAAGAACAAAGTCACAATACTGAAATCAAATCTCTAGTGACTATGGAAAGTGACAATGATGAGTCTGAGAGTCACACTTTGACTGCAGAGGATGAGATAGGTTATGGGCAAATGGGAATTGATTCATTATTACAACAAAAGTGTGCACCCTTGCAGATCAGTTACACAGTGTTCCAGTGCTCAAGTGCCATATGGTGCATCTAAAGACAATGACAAATGGAATAAACTCACACTCCTGCCCTTGAAGCAGTGCAGAATACACCAATTGCAGTGCATCCATGAAGAAAGAGGCACAATTAAGTGCTATACATATATATATATATATATATATATATATATGACATCTCCAACCCATTTAGCTTTTCTTGCTGTATTTTACGGAAATGATTGCACTGCTGGCGGTGATGACTAAATCATTGTTATTCAGACGCTGTGACAAGGGACCGTCTCCTGTACCCGATGTAAGTGAAGCCAAAATATCTGTGCTCCTGGCAACAGCAGTGCAGAAAGGATGTTGTGTACAAAGCAAACTGACAAACTACTAGGCAAAAGTGGAGCAGTTTTACAAACCTTTTGTAGTGTCACAATAAAAAAAAAAAGCTTCCCACACAAAATCACAGCCTCCAACCAAAATGTGTAATAAAAGAAACTGGAAATTTGGATACTTCTAGAACTCTATTAGATATTGTTAGGCCATGAAAATATTCATGAATATGTTTAAGACATCCCGCACAATCTGTGTTTTATTTCCTCAAAAATGTCATTCATTTCATAGCTTCACCTTTTTCCCTTCAAATAATTTTCGTAAAGCACAGACTACAATTTAAATATCCAGCCCAGACAACTCCAAAGCAGCGACCCAATTATTTTAATCCAAAATCCACCATTTGCAGCTTAAGGATCTCAGTAATTACCTGCTCACAGTTATAGAAATGAGCAAAGAAGTGTGTAAAAAGAATGGGTTTTCTGCTTGTAGATAGACATCACATAAATATGATAAGGAAACACAGATTTTAATAAACTAAGTCCAGTCTGTAGGCACCATACAAACTTAACTTAAAAATTGAAATGTTCGGGACCCAATGTCAGTTGCACACACAACACAGTGTGATTCTCAAGACACTGAACATCTAGCCATCTAGTGGCCCTCCTTTTGCAGCTCTCATTTAAACTCTGGTCTCCTGCACATCACCTGGGCATTTAATTCCATCACCAAAGGGTTAACATCTGCTTACTACTTACTTTATAAGGGGCTGTAACCCCATTCACTGTTACATACAGAAACACTCTCGTAAAAACATGATGAAGCTAAAGAAAAGATTAGATTATCAATGGATGGCTGCACAAGGTTGGTATCTTGGCTGGCCAGATAAGCCATATGAACATATAAAATGGCACTGGTAGCAGGTCAAGGTGACTTTCGCACTGGGTCACTTTGCAATTTCTGTCTCAGGTGACACCATGCACATGCAAAACTCACCTTTAGTAATGTAGAGGTAAAAGAAATCACAGTAAAGAACAGTTTGCACGACTCCAGCTACGATGGCGATAAGGTCATAATGATTCTCAAAGTAGTAGCGGTATATCCAGTTTAGTAGATACAGGGCACGATACGAGCCGAGAGCGAACAGATAATGCGATGTGATGCTCTCTGCCTCACCAGTCTTGGACACCAGAAACAGCTGAGGCAGGATAGCCACTGATTCAAGGTAGATACTAAATGTCCACAACACCTGTAAGACATCAAACAGAAGTTTAAAAAGCTGTACCAATTAGTAGCCCAATACGCATTTTTATTCGAAGGAAACCTTAGCTCTCACACGGTCTACTTAATCACATGAATGACTGTGTTCTACAAGCATGTAAGACTACAATTGCATTCCTGCCACTACCCTATTATATTGAGAATTTGCAGGATGGCCAACACAGCAGTATCCATTCTTTTGGGATGTGACACTGTGCCACTGGGTATTCAGTTCCCCTGCTTTGAGACCAATACACTGTATTGAAAAATCTCAAACCAAACACCCACTGACGCAGCATCGTATCCCAGAAGAACGGACAGTTCATCCCCACTGCTGCGACAACCTACAAATTCACATGCCCAATGAAGTTTCAACTTCAAAAGTCTTATGTATAAGCATACAATCACTGCATTCGCCTGGATGAACTGGTACCTTACAAACCTATGATAGTGCATTTTTTTGTGTTCTGAGACATAACTTGCAGGAATTGATGTAGTAAATATAAATAATGAAGTCTTTTCAATGGAATTTATTATTTTAACCTTTTGGTGCTGGAATTATTTTTTAAATTTTAGCACATCCTGTATACAAAATGTGAATAAAACAGGAACCAAATATTTTAGAATTATGAAACAAACTGCATTTTGAAGAGGAAAAAACGGAGAGTATATACCGTGTTTAAAATACTCAGTACCTGTATTTGTTGAATAAATATATAAAATGCAACGTTTAGAGGTTAGCGGTGTGGTACGACCGCTATAGGGGTCGTTAGGCATCAAAGGGTTAATGGCACAAATCTTTAGATGTAGAAGGAAAACCTTTTTTATGAAACTAGGCATACTTTCTTCTAAAAAACAAGGTTTTAGTAGTACCTGGGCAGGATCTGTTCACATCGAAATTAATCTGCAAATGACTTTCTGTAATGCCCTTCTCCTTAAAAGTTAGTTTTCATTTAACTCCCACATGTATAACACATTTATCTGTCATGCAGAACAGACAAAATTGCATTCCAATTGAATCTGGGAGTATAAATTTGTGTGTGAAGTATAGAACTCACTTCTGCTCAAGTTAACATGTGGAAAATAAAAGCCCAAGCTATTGACACTGTACACACTTTGAAGGAAGGCATGTAACAAGAGACTTGAACACAAACATGTTTAAATCATGACCACAACAGTAAAATACATAATGCATACATGCATGCATGTATACATATACACACTATCTAAATATTTGGGATAAAAATTACATTACTCAGCTATACAAATTGACCCCATATATCATTACTGAAGAATTTTTCTCCCTTGGTATGATTCTCTGATGTGCATCCTCTGACTAATACTTTCCTATGAGAAGTACATAGACAAAGATATAGAACTCACTTCCAGAACTGTGTACTCATGATTGATGAGGAGAGCAAGCGCTACAGCGGGAATAATCAAAAACTCAATCCTGGAAACAAAACACTGTATATTACCACACAATTAATTTACACCACCTTGTCCGACACAACAGTTGGCACACACATATTACAATGGACAACAATTTTTAACTTTCTACTTTATTACAGAAAGGTGTACTGAGAGTGAAAATGAAAAGCAAAATGTTTTAGCATGTACTGATTTTATGTAAAGGGGATCTTACAGGAATTCATAAAAACTGCCTATAGCAGATTTTCTTTTGAAGCAATAAAGAGTTTGAGAGCACAAGGCACCCAATTCATGCTTGGAAAATGGTGAGAAAAACCCAGAATATGAACAAATTAGCACTTTTTAATAATATGATAATTATAAAATAATCACAACACTGTTCACATTTTGCATGCATTCAAATACCACATGAAAAAGAAATACTTAAAAATTATATGTTCTATTGTCTTACATTACTTCCTCCTGTTATGGGAAGTTTCACCTTCCCCAAAGACAAACCAGCAGTAATCACCCATCACAACTAGATCCCACCTTCTTAATACTGTTGCTCCATTTTGTCTATATCCTGATGAAACCATTCACCCTTTCATTACTAAGCGCTCCTCGGTTCCCAGGATAAAAGCTAAGGTGTGAGTACTGCATGTGAATGTTCAGTGATATCTGGCACATTAACTTCTGGTAGTTCTTCTCCTTTCTGATGTCCAGAAAGCCATAAACCAATCATCTGAAGGACATCCACACAGCCATTTCAGTGGAGTTAAATTTCCTTCTGAAATTCTTGTCACGCATAACTTTTCCAATATGCACACCAACAAAAGTCCCTCGTTTACCTCTGGCATCACTGAGATTTGGAAACTTAGTGCACAAGTAGAGGAACCCTTCACTATTTCTGTCCAAAGCTTTCACAAAGTTCTTCACAATCCCCAGCTTTATGTGTAGCGGAGGCAGAAGCACCTTCTCGAGATTCAGCAACGAAGTGTCCTTAACATTACATGTTCGGGGAATCAAATCTTCTCTCGCAGGTCAGTACTTCCCAGTATCATGTCTTTCAGTTGCTTGATGGTCCCAAAAGCCCCCCCCCCAAAAAAAAAACTGTGTATGTCCCATCCGCAGACCAAGGAAAGAGTCCAATCATCTTAAGATACCCACACATCTGCCCACCATGCTTCTTGTAATCGATCACATTTAGTAAGAGTAACATACTTGTATTTTGGTAGATTCTTTCTTAGCCACTGAACAGGCAACAGCTATCAACAGTTCTACATCTGCATTATGTAACAACACAGTTGTGAAGCTCAGTTTCAATGAATCGATAAAAAGCTGCCATTTTTGGAGATCATGTGGAAAGCCCAGTTCTTCCAACAGGCTATTTGCATCACTGCAGACACACACAGGATCATGCCTTCAATGATATCTGGAAAAAATTTCATGCCTCTTTCTGAATACGAATATCCTGGTTTCATTAGCCAGCAAGTTCCACTGCAGCAGCCTTGATCCCATAAGTTCTGAATGCTGCTTTCAAAAATTCTATTTTTATTTGTGATGTGACTGTCCTCATTTCATAGCATACAGAACTTCGTTTGGAGATAATATAATCAGTGTGTTTTCCAGTCTGACACAAGCTTTCAAAGTTATCTCTGGTATAGTTATGTTGGATTACGTTAACTCTCTTCTGAGGCATTCCCAGTATACAATGTAAAAAATAAATCCAAGCACAAGCTCCCAATAGTGTGGCTGCTTGTTAAAATGTAAGTAAAAAATACTATACAATGTATGTCCTGAGACATTTCATTTTTGAGACACATGTCCCTGTCAATTAGCACAAGGTATCAAATGACCAAATAATGGGCACCTTTTAATTATATGTATAAAGGCGCAAGAACACTTGTCTGAAAGCAGACATGCATGATGCAAGAAGTGGTATGGATCTAACTGATTTTAAGAAGCGTTTCAAGAACCCTCGGTTTGGACAGTCCCAATTCTCACGCAAAATTGCACATCTTCTACACAGTTCTTGTTTCATAGCTGCAATTACGTTACCTTCACTTGCTGGTGTCTGTACAGTCCTTGAAAGACCTGCATTCACAAGTGCCACACTTCCTGACACACACAGAAAATGTTCCAATTGTTGAAACAGGCTGCTGTCTGATTGCCCTCAACCAGAATAATGCAGTGTGAATTCCCATGCATCAGTACCACCTTGGCTGTTACACGCAATGAGGGTTAAAAGCATGTTTCAGTATTCCATGTGTGTATATTCTGCCAGTTTTTTAATCACAACTGAGCCCTGCTATACACTGTTTGTCTTGAGTATGCCTAACAACACACTTTATTGTTGTGATGAACAACACAGCTGAGAGTGTGTTAATCCATTAGACGATGACATGCACCTCAAAAAGTGGACAACACAGGATATATAACATCTCCAACCTACTTTTTAACAATAAATCACTACAGGGTGCATGTCTGCTCATTTAATTCCACTCTGTACATTCCTGTGATATGGCTATAAAAAAGGAACTCTGGAACTTGTACATGAATAAAGGTAAAGGTTTCCCTATAACAGGCCATGAAGGTCCAGAGGAGTTGTAGAGGTATAGCTCCAACCTATCTTGAACCTTGGCACTTGATGGGGATGGGCAGTTAATGCCATGCTGATCTACCCATGGGAAAATATAAATTTGGATACTAATTGCTGTACTAAGATTTGAAGTAAAAAAGTAGCAGGTATCTCAACAGCCTTACCACGTATTTAACTGCATTTCTTCATACAAGTCTTCACACTAATTCAGTAAACACCAAGTTAAAAGCTTTCTCTTTAACACAACATTCACAATACCTTTTAACAATGAAACTTCATTTTTGCTTACCGAAATGTGTCATGATTCTGATCATATGTTGCCTTGAACTTGATGTACATCAAATAAATAGTAGCATAAGATGCACCAATGAATATGACTTTCATTACTGTGTTGTATGGTGAGACGAATGATGTGAGAAGATCCAGGTACCGTGACGTATAAACCACAGCAAAGAGTATTTGCGATTTTCCTGATATCCCTGTGAACATGTTCAGTTTGGAACACACGAATTAAACACAGCCAAACACGGGAAAGGCGGAGAAGCATGATCTCATATCACGTGCAATCTGGTCCGCCTCAAAACGTTTTGATTCATACAGTGTCAGTGACCCTAAATTTAGCAAACACGTAAGAGTTTAAAATTTTAGTGTTGTGTCCCCACATGTAACACAACAAAAATACTTCTCCACTTCACTAATATTTTTATGCAGCTACAAAATAACTCCATCAATACGCAGCTGAAACGGGGTGTAACGTACACAACAAGCGAAACGATGTAATACTCGTAAAGTACCGGCTATAACACAACAACCATTTACGCTGAATAAACATCAAAGTAGTATTACCTGCACATGATCGTGTCTTCCATATTTTCAGCAACAAAACTACGATTGCCAATAGATGGGATAAATCCCCCAGAAGTCGAAATATATTCATGTCTACACACAATTATTTCTTGTCACGACCCCCCTCAAATGTGACGTGGCTTTCTCCGCAGATGGCAGCACATACGACACACGAAACTTATCAGTTGCTACAATTACTTTTTCTGTGTTATCGATGCTAACACCGCTGTTGTGCTCTAATCCGTAATGTTTTGTCCCATAATGCACTATGATGCTAGTTCAAAACACCATTGGATTTTAACTTTTCGTAGAATACGAGGGATAACACAGAATTAAGTTTTTGTATTGGTATTGGATGAGAACAACGCTCTCCTGGGTTAATACCACTACTTGCTGGGTAATAACCCAGAAGAGCACAGTTCTTATCTACTCCATAACGGAAGCCTGAAATCACACATAGTACATCTCTGGTATGATTCTTTTATACACGGGATTAGCTGTCGAATGGACCTTACCTGCGTACATATGCCATGAAGCAATTACATTTTTGAGAAGCTAGCCGGTTATCAACTAGTCAAGAAATTCCCACATTTTATAGGACCCCGAAGATTCATCACCGCATTTACAAGTGCCTGCCATCTCTCCCTGTCCTGAGCCACATCAATCCAGTCCATGCCCGTCCAAACCACTTCCCTAAGATCCATCTTAATAGTATCCTCCCATCTACGCGTGTGTCTTCCAAGTGGTCTCTTTCCCTCAGGTTTCCCCACCAAAAACCATATACACCTCTTCTCACCCCCATATATGCTACATGCCCTTCCCCTCCCATTCTTTTGTATTTGATCACACAAAAAAAATATTTTTACTTATGTTATAATATATTTGTTTCTTTTTAGCTTTTCAATAGCCACCTCAACCTCAAAAGAACTCGACTCAGGCACAAGTGGTTCTGTTGTGCATATTTCTGTTTGCCTCACATCATTAACCACACATACATTTTGTAGCCAAGAGAAATGGTTCCTCAACCCAGAAAAAATACTGTGGGAGTCTGTAACCAAATACCCCTGTTATGCTTTACAATATTATTTTGAGGCTGGTAACCCTTCCTAAAGTTACTGATATCCTTACAAAAGTCTCAGATATTTTTTATCTTACTGTTAGGTGCACATTCATCAATTTTAGATTTCAGATATTTCTTGTTGTTGTTTCTGTAATGTCTACCAGCTTCATGTCTTACATGATTTCAATTTGGATCCTGTAATCACTGCATTTTAGCTTTCTTCCTTTGATCTAAAAACTCAACATTCTTCATCAAACTACAATTATGCCATTTCAATTTATACAGACCTACAATCCCTTTAGCTGTGGTTTTAACATTCTATTTCATGTTCTCCCAAGCCCTGTGTACATCCTCACTATCATTTAAAATCTCCAAAACTGCAAACCTATTTGACAGCATAATCTGTTACTGTTTCCTAACCTCCAGCTCATTTGCCTTCCTGAGATTCAATCATTCCATATCAAAATCTGTGCTGCTATATATTTACTGCCAAACTTCCCTTAGTTTTGCAACCACCAGATAGTGATCATCACATTCAGCTCCCCTGAAAGATTGCACATCAAGTATACTCAAAAGCCATAACCTGTCTATTAATAGGTGATCAATCTGGTTGTGAGTCTTCCCATCGGGAGAGGTCCAGGTATATCTGTGAATGTATTGGTACAGGAACATCATGCTCTTAATAACTAGAATTTTTTATGTGTCAGAGTTCACTATTCTAAAACCATTAACATTACTACCCTGGTGCAGACTCTCATTCCCAATCGTTGGTTTGAAAATACTCTCTCTCCCCACTGTGCATTAAAATCTCCTAAAAGACTTTGCATATGGTACTTAGGAAAATGAAAACGTGCTCCAATTCCTCACAAAAAGAGTCTTTTGAATCATCACTTTTCACCTCACTTGGTGCATTCACAGTAATAACAATAAAATTACACCAACAACCTCAAAGAGCTATGTGACATTCTACCACTAACAAACTCTACTCTCTTAACTGTTGAGATAGAATGAACATGCCCTACAATTTACATACACACAAGAATACTTTACCAGATTAACGACTGCAGTCCGAACTTTGCACGGTTGAAAAGACACTTGAACAGGTCACATGAAGGTTCATCCGCATCAAGTTATGAGCAACTCTAGGGGAGCAGCTGTAAATATGCAGGTGACTGAAGGAAAGGAAAAGTGTACTGCAATATACAGACGCATGTAAGCTTTTCTGTAGTGGATCAGTTGTTAAAGTTATATTTGCTTTACAGAACACTCAATTATGAAGGGAATCTGTATCATGTTCTAATATTCTGTGCAGGTAACATGGGAAACAATTTTCTGTTAACAGCCATGTTTGCAACACAGTTTCATGCACTTCAGCATCATCACTACGCTAACCACCGTGTTGTTTGAGTAGCTATTCTGAACCAGAGCGATACTAGATATCTGCGCTGCTGCCCACCCAGTGTGGGTACCTGGTCCTTCTCTAGGTCAAAGCAGATGGAGCATCACATTGACCACTCACCCCCATCCAATGCTGCGGTGATAAGAAGAGTGGATGTGTACCTCTATCCCACCGTAGGCATTCACGGACTGTTCTAGTGTTAAATATACCTTTCCCTTATTTTACACAGTGTTCATCCATGAAATATACATCTTAGCCAAACAGGCCTTGCAACTAAAATTACACTAGAGTGGAGATATTTGGATACTAACCAATTAGCAGATATATTTTACCTGTAACATTGTCTATATTTAAACACAGTTGTTTTACTCCTCAATTTGTATTATACCATTTACCAAAGCCAATGTTATATTTTAACTACATATAACCTTTGTGTAACATGTATGCCCTAAAGATGGCCAAATGTAATGCCTAAAACATGTAAAAGGAATGTCATGAAAAGTAATTTTGGAATTAACTTTTGAAAAAGAAATGTTACGCAAGAACCAGGAAGACTTATTAGCTTCTTGCTATTGCCGTAACTAGGAAGCCTGCAGCTTTACAGAGTAAGCAAATTCAGCAATTTAGTAGCTTGCTCTACTTATTTATTGGTAACT
>Ga0123355_10010439_pt1 | contig 14234 bp, 5 predicted proteins | sample TergutEmb28metaG_3_FD_89872 | JGI IMG/M metagenome (GOLD analysis project Ga0123355, IMG submission 89872) | Embiratermes neotenicus P1 segment gut microbial communities from Petit-Saut dam, French Guiana - Emb289 P1 | ecosystem: Host-associated > Arthropoda: Insects > Digestive system > Gut ...
CACACAGTAGGCAATGTACATGTTCACACAGTAGGCAATGTACATGTTCACACAGTAGGCAATGTACATGTTCACACAGTAGGCAATGTACATGTCATCACAAACAATTACGTCTTTGGTACACATTTTCTAGAATAATACTTTAGTAGCTGATTTCCATTATTTGAAAAACATCTGACACTGAAGATTCTCGCGGTAGTGTCTATTAAGAATACTCTTTCCTGAAAAGTGTTGCCGTAAAGTCTGGTAGAAATTTTGCGACGTGTGGGAGAAGCTTAATGCCTGATCATTTAGAGCAGATCTACACTGAAACAAAGGCACAAGGGGCTTTCACAACATCGGTAAATTTCTGTCAGACTGCACGGCGTCAGATATCGTTTAATTTCTAAGTCCCGATCCCAGTGGTCATACGGTCTAAGGCTTTGGCCTGTAACTGCTTGATACCTCGGATCGCGGTTTTTTTTTATCCCGTTGAAGTAATGGATATTCGTCCCTTTCGTTTGCTAAGTGGCGTGTCGGTAGCGCCCCCTGCGATGAGTTTATCACTCGTTCAGTGGAATCCTACCGGGTATGCCTGTCTAATTGTGAACGATCTATAAACATCAAAACGAGGCAGCTTAGCCCCGAGTTAGGCTGCTGTGCCACAGAAAATTATAGGCTAATTTCTAAGTTACTCGAGATAAAGTTATAACAATAGCTTTTCTAGCTCTAGTTTATGGCTGTGAAACGTCGCTTTTTACTGTTATAAAGTGAAACAAACTACAAATTTTGCAAGACGAAATCCTTGGGAAAGTATTTTGAACTAAAGTAGAAGAATTAAGTAGAAACGTTTTATTGAAAAAAAAAAATCGTAATCGATGCAGGTCCGTTAAAACTGCTGAAGTATAAAATGACGGCATAATGTGATGTGACAGGCATGTGACGTGGAAGGTCAGCTAAGAATATAAACAGAATCCTAGGCGGAACATTTTTTGGGAAATTTCCTATTCAAAAAGTGAGGAGCTGGTAATGTAGCTTTAGGACGGATCTTGAAGAAGCACTTTGTAAGACGGGGATTGCTCATAACTGGGCTACTATTGCCTGGGAAGGAATATTTAGTACGAATAATTTTGTCCTTTCGGTTTATACTAGCTGAGTGTCCGATAATTCACTACGTGCCTGAAGAATTCCAGGCTTTAAAAATGACCGTGATGCTGTTGAGTCCCTTTGCAATCTACATTATACTTATTAAAATGTATCTGAAACTCTTATGGGTCTGTACCTACACATGCACACAATTATAAGCAAAGGGACAAGCCATACTATTCTGTCGTTATCTACCTTTACGTAACAGTTAATTTTGTTAGTAGAACAAATATGTAGAAGAGCAATAACATTAAACGACAGTGCGAGCTATGTAAGGTTCAGTAGGTATTACAGTAGTGACCTTAGTGATAAAATGTTTGCTTGTTTGGTGAAATCATGACTTGAAGTGACCCTCATACGGTGTATGAGAATAGAAACTGTCTGCGGAAAAGAACTGTAGCTGGCAACTGTACAATTTATTCTGCAATTTTGCAATTTTGGCGGCTTAATTGATAATAATGGTGTTAGCATAATGATGTACACTAAGTTTTAGGAACAACTTTTACAGTATTACAGAAGAAGTTAGTAACATTTAAAGTATGTTCTCATAAAATGACGTCCTTAAAGAAACCAAGTTACTCACAATTACGTCTACACATCAGTACAGAAAAATTGTCAAACTTTAAAATAAATTTTATTTATTATATATTCCATATTATCACATGGAAGCTTGTGATTTTTCAGACTCAGCATAAACACCGCCATTTCTTATATATAGCGTAAGTGGGTTTTGGAGTTTCATGAATAATTTTCAGACATGTTTCACTAATGACGTTAATAGCACCTGTTATCCTAAGACGAAATTATTCTAAAGAACGCGGTTGTGAGTAGTGAGCTACAATTTTAACATTTCCGCGCGGAAGAAAGACCAACGGACACAAATCTTGCGGGTGAGCAGGCTGAGAAAATGATCCATCTTTGCTGAATATTTGTCTTGGAAGACATGATTGAAATCCCCTCTGTACTTCTCCACATTTCCTTATTTGAAGAAAAGTTACTTACAAGATCATTGGCACTTTTTCCATGTTAAAATTGTGTGGAAGAGAAGGTGGATATCTTCTGCAAATTCCAGGTCTTCCACGTGCTTTTAGATTTCTTTATGCAACCCACCTAGAAAAGGTGTTCCTGATTAAATTACAACAATTTATCTAAATATTACTCCCATTTTGTCCTCTAAAATACATGTTTTCTTTTATGTACATCCTTAAGTACGTATTTATTTTCTTACTTATGCTGTGCTTAACATTGATGTCAGTAGCGAAAATTTTACAACTTTTAATGGCAGGCTAGTACCGAAATGGTAATACAGAGGAGGAACCAGGAAATAGACTTATCTGTGGTAATAGCTTGGGACACTATAATCGGGGATGTAAAAAAAAAGGATATCAACTAACTCAGTCACTACCACCGGTTCCTAGGCCGAGATTTCAACTTGGTGCCTCCAAATACTAAACATACTGAAAGACAATAAGCGAAGAATGTGTAGTTTAGTGTGTTAACATATTTGGAGTTATTTGATGATTTTAATATAAAACGATAAATTCAGAAATGATACGATTTAATTCTGATGGAGTCACAATAGCGTAAACCAAACAACGTACGTTGAAATTCATTGCTCAGCTTTTCTTAATGTATTAGGCTAATATTTTACAGACAACTTGGAGGTATCCTTTGTCTACCAAAATTGATATCACCGTCTTTGACACTACAGATGTTTTATCTTTCTGAAAAATTCTGCCTTTGGGATATATTAATATAAACACACAAATCAATATACGCATTTTTACTGTCAGGGAGTCCGTCAGTATTTTTAATGCTGCAAGCATGATATCTCCATTAGAAACCCGTGACATATTCCGCTCTCATATGCTATTTTCGACAAATCGAGGGAAAATATTATTCTGCCATCAAATCAAATTAAAATTTTCTGTTTGCTCATTGACCGTATGCATTTCCAAGGAACTTTGTACAAAAGTATGAAAGTATTTTCTTTTAAATTAGACTGACCACGGAAAGCGAAGCGTGACGTGTGGACGAAAGTTAGTCAGTAATGAAGAGCATTTGCATTTCCAGGTCTTCTCATCGCTACTTTTGGCTGCTGTCTGGGCATTACCAAATCCAGGTGGTGGTGGATACGGAGGCGGTGGACATGGAGGTGGAGGTTTTGGAGGCGGTGGACTTGGTGGGGGCCATGGTGGATACGGAGGAGGTGGATTTGGTGGGGGCCATGGTGGATACGGAGGAGGTGGATTTGGTGGGGGCCATGGTGGATACGGAGGCGGTGGATTTGGTGGGGGCCGTGGTGGGTATGGTGGCGGTGGACATGGAGGTGGTCTAGGAGGCTTCGGAGGTGGTGGACATGGAGGTGGTCTAGGAGGCTATGGAGGCAAAGGCGGATACGGAGGCGGTGGATTTGGAGGCGGCGGAGGATTCGGAGGAGGTCACGGAGGATATGGCGGACACGGATAGAAGAAATTATTTGAAAATGCACAAATATTTTTCAAAGATTCCTTGATAAAAGAGAGTAATTATCGCACGTCTTTTACATGGAATTTATATTTAAAATTTTGTAAAATTTGGGAAATTGTATAACAACTGCGAATGTTGTGTCCACTCTGCCAACTGTGTAACTTAAGGAATGAACAATAATGTAAAACATATTAAAGTGAAATTTTTTTTAAAATGTGTAATGACCTGAAGGACTAAGCCTTGACGTCCACAGAGACATTCCATTAGCCGTACCTTTCTTTCTCCTAACCAGTAGGAAAAATTGCACAATAAATTTCAGGTCTGTTTTTTTATCTATTCCAGCAGAGACTTTTGTGAAGCATTTCATCTATGATTATGTAATAATTCATGTAGAATGGTTAGTTTAAATTTACGTTTATTACCTGTGAGTGTGATATAGACGTTTACATGACTGTTTCCCTAAAGTGACACCGCACGATTTTGTCTCGTATGGACAGTTTATAGCTTCTGACCCTCGGCGATGTTTCCACAGCTATGCAAAACTTGTCGATCGACTCTACAAGGCAGAATGCAGATAAACCTAAACTATTATTACATATGAACGACAGCTACAGGGGCTAATAGGTGTACAACTTCCAAAATTGCAAGATGCGGATCAAAAGTGTTTCCTATTTTTATTTTAAAATACGTCAAAAGAGTATTAAAGTTATTTTGAATATGTGAATCATTTTGTTTGTTTACGAGTATTTACAAAAATACTACTCTTATTACAAAAATAAACAAATGTTTTGAATATAACATTATTTTTATTTTAATTAAACTTCAAGGAATTTTTCCCTTTCCTGAGGAAGCAATAGTCTGTATCAGTACGTCAGTATTGTAGGAAGTATACAATGGTAATGTTTCTAACTGAAGAGAAAGCGTTGACTTGCACAGCGTGGTGAATTTTCCCTTAAACAGGCGTGATAACAATCGAGGGAAATCGTTTAGAACTTCATGATATAGACACTTTATCAAATAATGGTCGCCATTTTTCAAGTATTTCCATTGTAACAAACTTAAATTCAAATATATGCACTGCTCTAACCACTCAGAACGCTGCAGAAAAAAAAACTGTATATTCTGGCACGCACAAAACACGACTGCTCTTCAGTCCAACCTATTTTTAACTGCAATATGTCCTTAAGTGGTCACAAACAAGCAACTGTCCTCCTTCCCAAAGCCAAACCACTTCCAAGGTCAACTGCAAACTTAACAGTCAGAAACAATAGGTAGTTTTAGCATGACTTAAGCAACAAAGCCCGACGCATAAGGACAAGTGGAAACTTGGTTTTTCTTTGAAAGATTCATACATTTAAGTATAAAATAAAACTACACTTTCTGAGACGTGAATTCATGTACTAGGATGTGTGGCTAGAAAAGTAAAAGTCGTCACATCCCAGTAGACTGCAGTCTTACTAGTCTCCGCCGAGATAACCTTAAATCTCACATCTGACGCACTTCAATCAAAACATTACATGTTAACACTATCAGATTAATTTCTACATTAAAGTTGTTGTCTTCTGCTATGTGAAGACATTTAGTCTGGCAGAAATGCGCAGACGTTTTGGAGGAACATAATGTTTATATTTCATAACAGAAGAGCTCTATACTGAAGGAACTTCTGTAAACTCTGCCGAACTGCACGTTCTTACGTATCAGAAGAAGGCAATATTTTAGTCATTGACGAAATAAACTCAACTCTCGCAAATTCGCATGTCCCAAGTTGAAATATTCCCGTTAGATTTCGGCGTATAGAACTGCTGTATGTAGGTAAGGTAAAGTTGCACCTTTGAGCAACAGGAAAGTATATGGATGAGTGGAAGTATTGCTCCTGTCCTTCTTAAGCTCGGCGCCGGATAAAGGTGAGGGGTTAACGCCGCGTCACAGCCATTTAAGCCATGAAAAGAGCTTCTGACACCCATTCAAGGAGAGACTGTTTTGAATCCAGAATCGGTCTAGACGATTTTTGAGACAAGAAAGTTTCTTGTCCCTCCTGGAAACGAACCCCAAGTCCTCGGTTGTTCAGTTGGAAGCCTAGTCACCCTACCGACTACAATAGATTTATTTCTAATTATACGTAATTAGTTTTCACTCCATTAGATCTATAACTATGTTGAAAATGGAAACAAAAATGTGAGGAAAGTGAGTGGTTGCCAGTAAAGCTTGCCTACATAAACTAAAACCCATTTCTATCCATTTCTCGCATCTTCGCAACATATCACAATCATTTATTTTAATCTCGCCCTCTTCCGGTCGCCTCGGCCTCCCAAGTGGGCGTTTCGAAGACACTTTCTCACACCACGGAGCAGAGTCCCTCTTGAGAAACTAACCGGTTCTCAGCTCGTCAAGAAATTCCCAGCATTTTATGGAACCCGGTATTTCATTTCCGCATTTACAAGTGCCATCTACCTGTCCCTGTTCTGAGATTTCGAAGATATTTTCCTACCAAAATCATGTACGTAAACAAGTTTTACTACCACCAAATTGCAAAAGAAATTTTCCTTATCCACTACTACAACGTGCTTCGCTATTTCTTACAGCCATCGTCAAAACTGAACTTCGTAGGCAGTATATGGTAAATAGAAATCCCTGTTCACTCTTAGGTGGATCCTGAGGGTTCCAGGAGAATAAGGCTCCCAGATTTCGTGACAATAGGCACATGGAAGTATGAAGTTTGTCAGCTTTACGCACCGGTCGCCTTTACCGCCTCCACCCTCAGGAAATATTCCTGGTACTCATTTCTGTTAGAGAACGAGTCAATCCGAGGGTCATAGTGCGTCCGGAAGAATTATGACATCATCGGGAATCGATCTCGCGACATTCAGGCTTGTAGAGCAGTGCCTGAATCAATTGCGCCACCTCGTGCCCCTAGTAAATGGTAAAACACGCCATAAATATATTCATACAACATACATGTATGGAGTTGACAATATATACACGTTAAAATTACACAGGACTCAAAATCAAGTGAATCCACATATCTGAGATTTAGAACTTAACTTCGAATTCGTGGAGAGGTATGTTTGTAAAATGTAAATAATATTCTAATATCTATAACACATATGTGTGAGTAATCCTACGTTATAATTACAGATTCATCCACTAATAACTTGGAGCCTATATATGCACTTCTCTTCAGGTTATTTTTCTTTTCACAACTTCAAATATGGCGGTGTACAAAATGTGAAGGTGTGAATTATAATTTATTAACAACTTGCATGAGTGAAGACAGCCACCTTGAGATGTTTGTATCTGTCTGACACTTGCTACACTTACAGAAGGCTGCTCCGGATTTAAACATATATATACACAAGAAGGCAAATATGCGCGTCAGTTGCACAGTGTCAAGTCACCTGTTGAGAGGAACTGTGAAGAGAAATCGTGGTCATGGGTAACTACATGGTATGTCAGATTGTTAGCACAAATTAAAGTCTATCTGGACAAATTAATTTAAGCAAGAGCTTATACTGCGTTTGCATGAAATATTCTTAGCTGCAGTGCCTCTTGTAGTCGTCTAAAGATGTCTTCAGTGACTGAGACAATGCAACCGCGAATGGTAGGATGATTAATTGCAAAATATAGATGGAAGTATTCCTGGCCTGGCCTGTGTTGCTATCGATATCTATCTAGAAGAAGGTGAAAATAAACTGGTCCGTTTTTATGGTACTGTTAATGTGAGATTAAGTAGTGCTGAATAGTGGTACGATCAGACGCGTTTGTATAAAAGCTGTACGAGGCGTTTTTCAGGAAGGCCTTCGAAAAATCATAAAAGCCTCTGTCAGAATAACCGTGTCAGGGCAGGAATTCAGTTCTGGAACCTCCCAATGACAACATTAGATATATAGTCTCGGGAATGACAGGAAAGAAGGGCGTTTCTCTGCAGAACTTTTGAACATTAATGCCTGAACTAAAAAAAAAAACACGTTCCAGAATCCTGTCACACGTAGAATTGCAGACACGGTTATTACGCACTGGATTCAAAAATATATTAAGCGTTCAAAGCAAAGTATTTGAAGTTAGACTTGCTCCAAAAATGGTGCCTTGCATTGAGAAGAAAACAATGTCACGATCTTTTATTTGGATGAAATGTTATAAAAATATTCGTAAGCTGTTTTCTGTCTCAGAAAGTTTGCCTGTCTTCAGGAAGAAAATTAGGAGCGTGAGGCCAGCATGGTGCAAGAACTTCATTGCTTTCAGTTTTGAAACAATTTACGCTTACAGCTATCTGTGGAATTTTGTATGATACCATTAGATATGCAATTTGGCGGGCGTAGGGCTCATTTCCAACATTTTTCTCTAGCTTTCAATCTGATAGCGATAAGTATTGTACCCCTATATTAGGAAAGTAAACCCCGGTATATAGGTACACTGTAAATACACTTACAAATTGTGCATGAAATATTGTTTTATAAGTCAAAGATTGAAAATATGGCGACAGTGCGAATATTTGAGGTTATGTGCGACAAATGTTATATAAAGTAATAACTTCGGAAACCTTATACAGAGGGTAATGATAAAATCTCAAGCGTTTAACTCCTTCAGATGGACGTAAATAAAAGAGGGTGAAATCTGAATGGGTAGTGGTGTGATAAAGGAATGTGGTGATCACATGAGAAAACACATCATTTATTTCCTTCTGCCATCTATCTGGCCGGCCATGGTATGATGCAATAAACGGATAAGGGGTTTCGGAGCAATTTTTATACTCTGCAGTAGGAAAAGTGAACCTCCATACCGCCACATTCGATATCAGAACACCTTCGTCTCCAGATTCAGAGAAAACTAAACCTTTTCGTCGTTACTCTTACGGTGAGTGAGGGATAGTTGATTAACGTAATACGACTACTTGTGCCGCCAGAATATCCTTACTTTTCATAATACGTATTACATACCCAGGAAATTTAATACACTTCAACAGAGAAAGTTATGTTTTTTGCACCTTGCATTGGAATGCAACTATACGACATAAACCAACGAAATGCACCTATTCTAAACTAATATTTTAATGTGCGGTTTCTTCTGCATGTTTCGAAACCGAGGGTTTATCTTCAGGAAGGCGCTTATATATATATAGGTACGGTGTAGTATGTTTTACATGCATCAGTATAAGCAGTCTTGTAGGTGGAAAATGAGTTCGCCGAAATCAGCACTTCCACCCACAAAACGGCTTACACTGATGCACGTAATAAATATTATAACGTGCCTGTACATACAACCGTCTTCCTGACGTTGAAACCTCGGTTTTGAAACATGTAGAAGACATTATAAAAATAGTAGTTTGGAAAAGATGTGTTTTACTGTTTTTTATTGTATAACTCAAATATAGGCGAAATATTTACAAAATGACACGTGTGAAGTATACAAGTTTTAATGTAATATTTTCCTAGAAGTAATGGATAGAATAAAAATAGCTTATTTTGGTATGTATTATGATATTGTTTTGAAATGGTGAAGCTTGAATTGCTAAAATTTACTACCCGTGGCGGTAGGACCTCAGTTGTGAAAAATGCCGATTTCACTTCGGAAGGGGAGCGTTCTAATGAATTAGTATCCGAGCAAGACTGTGTGCCTCTACATTCTTTCTACTGCATTTCTGGATTTGTTGGATTGAAATTTTCCATGGAAATATATTGGCCGATTCGACCTACCATTTGGCCACCCCAGTCCCTGCTGTTTACGTTTCATCATTGTCCAATAGTTTGCCGGAGATTCGATGTGGGATACGAGACACTGCGGCTGCAGTAAACACCTGCTGCTTCAGCTGAATCTGAAAACAGATGTCTGACGGGTTACTCACGGTACCCTCGCTGAAAATCTGCAAACTCATAGGCCAAACGTAGGTCATAAAAACTTAATCATATTGTAGCCGCCCGAATCACCACAACACTAAGATGTCCAAAAGTCTCAGTCGTTTAACTTGACCTCCTCCCAAGGAATATTACGTCTCGGAAATACAGAGACGCGATGGCAAGATACCGAAGGTTTATTAATACAGAAGCGTAACAGACACTCGAATATGTTTAATAACTCAGTCCGACACCGGAATATGATTATGTACAGCACTGCAATATGTTATCACTACACCCTCTTTATTAACTTCACAGTCTGTCATTTAACTAGCCTGGCGCTTGATGGGACCCGCAAACAATTTTCTACGCTAACCCTGCTCAGGACAGCTTCAGGACCGCTTGCCTTGTTAACCTATAAACCAGATGTACTCTAAACTCACTGCTACGGCCATAACTTGTAGGACTCAGAGGTCCAATAAAGTAACTAAACCATTTGCTAAGGTTAGGCTGAATCCTTTTTGCGACAATACCGTCATAAAAGTGACAAAGCATTTATTCAGGAGGTTTCAACGATCTTGAGGTCGGAACCGCTTTGTGGGCACTAAACCTCGATCCATTGCACCAGTATTTCTTATACAGACAAGCATCCTTGTCTTTCGAATTTCTGATAAATTTACAAGTATCTTAGTACCTGTACCTTGCATCGTTTATTATTTTGTACAATGACCAAAGAATACACAATGGGTTGTCAATTAATTGTGCATTTGTGGGTGATTGTACAAAAAAAACTTGCAAGTAATTCACCGAATGTATATTTACCTACCTACACACCTCAACCCTCAGTATATCTTCCATCAGGTCGCGAACCAAGCATCATCAGGAACAATATAACGCGACAAATGAAGTTTCGTTTCTGTGCCTCTTACTTCATGAGTTGCCAAGAAGATGGTAAATGTAATGTTTATCGAAAAGTTATATAATCTTCGTTTCTGTACGCAGCCTAATTGCGAAGCTGATTCCACGTATTTTTAAACTGTAATGCACAGAAAATGTATTGGAAGTTACGTGAATATACCGCCAATTGCTTGGCACTGAGGACGTGTAATTATGTGTGTATAATATAAGGTGAATATATCAGTTTATTTGTGTTAGAAGAGTAATGATGGTAAATTTAAATTATAAAATTATACAACCTCAAAAGATTATATGCGGTTAGGACTATTGCCCAAGATTCTTACATTAGGAAGCTTTCGTACTAATACAACTACAGATATAACAGGCTTGTAACACAGCACTTCAATTAAGCGCATTTCAAATTCTCTCTAAAATCCTTCTCTGTTTTCCGCATGAATGCTCGTGGAACACAAGAAAATCTCGAGGGCGCCAAGCAGTAGTAACTTGCTGTACCAGGCATTAGATACGTTGAAATTGAAGTAAAAAAATTAGCAATTTGAATAATCATATTATGTGACAAAACATTATTTTGCCGGATATTGCAATATTCCAGAATCCTTTAATAAAAAAAATAGTATCATATCATCCGGTAATTCTTGTGCTCTGACCTTTGCAAATATGATAAGCCTAAATATCGAAAATTAGAAAAAACCTTGAGAAAAAAAAAAGTCGTGACCTGAATTATCATTAAGGCGCTGTGGGTCTAAGGGCATCGACATTAATTTCCATATTGATCTGACTGACAAGTGACGTAAGTAATAAAGTTTGTCTACTCCAAATAAATTTAACGTGTCGCGACGCGTTGTCCAAGCGTGAGGAGAGTGTTCTAGGAGATCATTTGGAACAAGAAATTTCTTCAAACAACAAAACCATCCGGAACCGTTATTCAGTCATACACTATGTGTATAGTAGCATCAGAAACAGAACGAAGTTTCGATTAAAGCTGACTGGTACCAAAATAACTTTTTGTTTTGCAAATACGACAAAACTTATCAAAAACACAAACTTGTTTTTGTGACCACTTGTGTGCAGTGGTCGCTTCACTGAATGTTCCTTTTCATAAGTACGTAATTTCTTTCTTATGCCAGATTAACTCTTTCGATTATGCACCGCAGCAGCTACTTCTTTATTTGAAGCTTATCCATGTGGTATGTCCTAGACTTAGTATAAACACAAAATAAATAATTGAACGGTTCGAAATCGGGTGACAGAACCGGCCTTTCAAAGATCTTTCTCTGCTTACACTGATTTTTGCTAGTTTGCTTTCAATATACCCATCCATGCCGAAGTGCGGGGGTCATGTTGTATTGCTTCAATATTTGTGCTGTTGTTGACAGCAGTACATCCTCTCAACAAAACGGTACGTATTTGTGTAGAAAAGTTTCTGTAGCCATCAGTCCTTAGAACTCCCTCCGCAAAACGTGATCTAAGACTGTATTTTGTTAATATTCCACAAAATACATTTGCACAAAAGTTCCTTTGAAAACCACTTTGTAACCCTTCGTGTGGAAATTACTCTACACAGGTTAAAAATGTACCCCTGAACAGAACTTTAGGTATAATTTATAGTCGTCATTGAATATATTCTAAAAGCAGTATACGGCTGGCAGCACATAGTGGTGACAAGTTTTGTACTCTTAGGAACTGAGAGAATTAAAATTCACGATGCGTAATCCCCAACTCCAGGCCGACCAACTCGTCGCGGACTATTCTGTATAATTTGTTAATTGTGTTTAGTTACATTAGAGCTTCTTTCAATGGGCAACTTACATAACGTGCTCAACCGTAACCCTGAGAGACATTAACTCTTTCATGGATACGCTTGTCATAATATGTGTGTAAATAGTCCATGATATGTGATAAGAATACACACAATTCACACCTAAACTTTACACTTCTAATTTCTTTAAGCTTGGAATCCGAGGGCATAATCTCTCTTCCTCCGTTTTTGTAATTCTAATTTGCCACTTTACTCACAAAAATGAAGCTAAAGTTTGTCGTCTTCTGGGATGTGACGCTGTGTAGTTTTATACGTAGGTACAATACAGTACAGTACAGTAGAGTACAGTACAGTACAGCACAGTACAGTATAGTACAGTATAGTACAGTACAGTACAGTACAGTAAGTACAGTACAGTACAGTACAGCACAGTACAATACAGTACAGTACAGTACAGCACAGTACAGTACAGTACAGTATAGTACAGTACAGTACAGACGTTTCCATGGACTTTTCTCTCTTCGTCTACATGCAATAAATTAGTAGCGCATTTTGCAACGGACCGTAGTTGTCTTGAAGAATGAGCGGCGTCGAAACCCAGAAGGTAGCATTCTGCATGGAGAATCTCACATTTCCTGTAATAATGTAGTTCTGTTGCGAGATTTCCAAAAACTAATATAAACCGAAGCTATACGACTCAGATCCTATAAATTATAAATAACATTTTCGTTACGACAGCACAGAATATGCGGGGAAGTCGACTGTTCAGTTACAGAGACACCTCCTGCAAACAGAGTTCTGTCAAGCAAAACTAGCTGCCTTGACAACTGAGATTTCGTGTTAAAATTCCAGACAACATTTCTATATTTTCTTACACTAATAAGGGTTACATATAGCATCTCCCACCGAACAATAGAGGGCGGAATACCCGTAGAAGAAATATCAAGCAATGTAAAACTTTGAACGAAACACAAGGTTTTTATTCATGACATGAAGTTTTATATTTTAAAGAAAAACTGTACTGAAAATGTTCCAAATTTACAAGAAATTTGAAGTTTCGCTGTGTAGTGGGTAGAAATTCCAGCATTGCTCGAAATTACATTGTGTAGATTAATAAACATGTAAGAATACTGCAGAGGATCTCTCTGTCTCCACTTCCTGGGGAGTCCAAGAACAATGAGATTCGAAACGTGTATCTGAATGCAAAATTTCATCAATATGGCTCTGCATAAAATTTCGTAAAGTCCTTTTTTTACGGTAACGAATTACAAGAAACTTACTAAACCTCTGGTTGATTGACCAAAATTCTTGGCTGTGCGTGATTGCTTACTCAACAGCTGCACTCCACATCTGAAGCATCTGCTGCATCCATGCCATAATTTTGCGCCATGCCATGGAGTCAAAGGACCCAATTTGTCTCCATGTTCTATAAAAGACGGTGCACTTTGTGATCAGCTGTGTGAATGTACCCTTCTCACGAAGGACTCTTTTTGCTTGGATTTCGTTAATTATGGGATAGAGCAGGGTTATTTCGCTCATTTCAATTTTTAGGCAACGAAAGACAAGACAGAACATGTTCTAAAAAAATTACACCCCATGCATAATATACTTTTTTTGCAGTTTTTACCCAAGTGTACAGAAAGTGAAAAATTGTTTACGGTGTCGTCAGAATTAAATATCAGACCAAATGCTAAAATAAGTAGAAACATAAAAAATTATGGCGCTATTTCGCCCAGCTGCGTGGCCATTCTGCTCATTTATTCTTAAGCTGCAGAATCACAAGCATTTTTCACTAACGAACTGCTGTCTGTCTTATATTTATTGGACCGTGCATCATCTTGATAGTTGAATAAAGAGAGACCAACTTGATGTCACTTGCTTTATTATTTCTTTATCTAATGCTCAACATGTTTCGGATGTTAATACATCCATCCTCAGGAGCTTGCGACTTATTTGTTGAGTTATTTCATGGGTTGTATTGATCAGCCTGCATACGGATATCACACCACCATAGCCAAACCACAACTTAACACCAACACACATCGAACCAGATCAATACAACCCATGAAATAACTCAACAAATAAGTCGCAAGCTCCTGAGGATGGATGTATTAACATCCGAAACATGTTGAGCA
>Ga0123355_10010440_pt1 | contig 14234 bp, 5 predicted proteins | sample TergutEmb28metaG_3_FD_89872 | JGI IMG/M metagenome (GOLD analysis project Ga0123355, IMG submission 89872) | Embiratermes neotenicus P1 segment gut microbial communities from Petit-Saut dam, French Guiana - Emb289 P1 | ecosystem: Host-associated > Arthropoda: Insects > Digestive system > Gut ...
TGAGTTTTATTTAAAAAAATATACCTCCAATTTAAGTCTTTTATCGTTGTGGGGTCTGTTCCACTTGTTACTGCGTTTAACAGGGTAAAGATGTGCTTGTGCTCCGTGGTAATTAGATCTTACCTGTACATGTTAACAAACTAAATGCTGTGTGAAACTTTATGCTTCGTCTGTGATTGACAATCTCTCTACTGTACAGATTATAGGATGACGATTTGACGGGAAGATGGTTATAAATGGCTGAGTAGGACAGAGTCGTCGCTTACTTGACTCTAACATTTCCGAATTTCACCAGAGGAAAATGAAAGTCTATTCGAATGTCTGAGAATAACACAAGAATAAATTAGAAGTTCAGTGATGGCACAAAATTCTCCCCCATCACAGTGACGGTAGGGTACAAAATAACCTATTAAGAAGGTAATTAAGGTATTACAGAAGAACTGTGAACAGCAGATATCAGGAAACTAACGCATTAACACCGGAAAAATATGAAATGCACAGAATATTTTAGAATGAAAAGAAAATGTTTTTTTGAATGAATCTCGTCACTGCTGTATTAGTATAACATTGCGGTTAAAGATTTCACGGACGTCCGACAATAAACTTGAAGCAGTTCATTGCTTTATCCGGTCTACTGATGAAATGGCACTGAGAAAAAAAGCAAGAAATCTCGTAACAGACAACCAGTAACTTGTCCGAGATATGAAAGGCACACCTCCCGCAATACAGTATGAAGCATGACTGCTACCTCTCGAAAACACACATGCATTCTAAAGTCCTCACCACTTTGTACCTTCTTGTTCTAAAAAGATAACACAGCTAATATTCCTGGTTGTCAAAACACGAATTGCACATTTTACTTTAAGTCAAGTTACGACTCTTACAATTTTCATTTATTTACATCATAATCATTACATTCAACAAATACTTCTTTAAAAATCAATAATCATCCAACATACGCACTCTGTGATACACCATTTATGACACATATCAAACCCTACATGTTGCGGCACCGAAGTGCCATTCTCAGACAGTCATTATAACAAAGGTATGCAAAGCAATAGGCCAGTCTAAGTTCTGCTCCTACTTATGGGGATGACTAAAATCTCAAAATGCTAAAATAAAAACTTATGACTATAAATTACAGCATTATGATACGAAATATTAAAATATATAACAATAAGCCGCCACAATTTATGGTTACAAATTTTATGTATTTTAGCATTTTAATATTTTAGTCACGCCTATATGGAGGAGCAGAACACAGATTGCCACGTTGGCTTATATACCTTTGTTATAATCACTGTCTGACGATGGCACCTCGGTGCCGAAACATGTAGGAATTTATATAAGTCATAAATGGTGTATCACAAAGTCTTTATGTTGGATGATATATTGATTGTAAAACATGAAAGGTATGATAACATAAAATACTTTACAAATATCCGTCAAGTGTCGATATACTAGCTGTCTACGAGAAAAGTATTCAGTGTTAAGAAACGTAAAATTTCCTGGTTAAATCCCTATAGCCTTGGTAAGTATTCGAATGCCTGTATGAGTTCCGTACAAGAAATTTTGAACATGAACACACAATAAACTTGCACGCATTCATTCGCGTCCATATGACGACTCATCTTCATAACTATCAAATTCAGTTGAATTTGGTACTGGGTGTCTCCGCTAAATATATTCGTTATAATTAAACATTGGTTCACAAAGGACTATTACAACCATTACTTCGTATTAAATTAACATGCATCTTTATTTTCTCAACATCAGTAAACTTTCAAATGTTTGGTATATGTCAGAAAAATATGTCCTTTTAACACACAAAAAAGTATTTCAATGTGTTTTCTACGCGGTGAGTATCTAACGAGATGTAAGGAAAAGCCATGACTATTACACAGTATGTTAGGTGTTTGTAATGCGAAGTGCTTCGAGACAACAGAATGAAAAAAATTCGCGTTGAGAAGAAACTGAAGAGTTAATTTTGGGATATATACATTTCCTGTCATGTTATTTCATTATGAAATAAGTCCAAACACTGAATATTCAGTTCTGACAACGTTGAAATTATGTCAGTAAGTTTCAAGAGACATGATCAGCTTGACGGTAGCGCCGTTCACTGGCACAGACAAGGCCAATAAGAATCTGCCCGATCTAGCAACACTACTCTGAGCACTTTCCACGTTTTATTTATCTAATATATCCCACAACGCACCTAACGTACCACTTATGTAATTTTAGTATTGTTATATAATCTCTGAGGGTAGCGCAGTAGGCTGAGATACTAAGCCACACGAAGAAAGGTTCCGACTTCCATTCCCGGTAGGTTTATTGGGAACTTTCAAGTGACCTATTCCTTCTGCCAGCATTCAGTAACCCTGGGATCCATTCAGCCTCTAATTGAAATAAGTACCAAGCGATATCCATGATGGTAAAGTGCGGCCGGCGCGCAGAGCTGACAACTCTGCCGTCCCAGTAGTACCGAATGTCAAGGTAAGGACGGAAGTCTTCACGAACTGTCACGGGAAACCTTTAACTTTACATGGAGTGTCTGTCAACCAAACAACCACGAAACTTTTAAATTCACACGGCATTTCGGCTAAAACAGCGTATCTTAGAGTACTGCAGTATATCATCCACATCCCAGGTGCCAGAGTATCTACGGATGTATATGAATACAGACACACGACAGATCCGTAACATTTTACCTAACAACAACACAGAAGTCTAAGAAAGGCCAGGAAGATATTTAAGGAATAAGTAAATCTGAAATAGAAATCAAAGCAATATTTGATGGAGAACTTCTGAAAATAAGTGAGGTCAATAAGACCAGTTTTCTGCAGAATGGCATGTTTTGTTTCATATTGTACTCCTGTACTTTCTAAACAACTTCGCAATATCGGCAGCTTGTGGGATTCAGTGCACTCTGGCGTCTACAAAACACATTACATTACTGTCAGCACTTTTATTTTTATTAAGACCTTCCTGCTGAATGAATTACATTGTTGGCAGTAGACATGATTTTATAAATGGTACTCTGGAATACAGTGAGTTGCTGGCAGCACGCTTAACCTCATTCATGTCATCTTTAGAACACACTGAACTGCTGGCGGCAGAATTAATTTTATTCATGGCATTCTGTAGAACACATCGCATTGCTGCGAGCAGATTTACTTTTACTAATGACACCTGTAGAACATACTGTAATGCCCGCGGCAAATTTAATTTTAATAATGGCATTCTGCAGAACACATTGCTTTGCTGGGAGCAGATTTATTTTCATCAATGACAAGGTGTAAAATATATACACTTCGTTAGTCGCAGTAGGCTTAAATCCGTTAATGAATCATTACACAGCACAGTGCGTGGATGGTAGCAGATTTAATTTAATTAACGACACCTGTAGAATACATTACATTCCTAGCAGCAGACGCAATTTTCCTAACAACATTTGGTAGAAAATATTTTCTTGTTGATAGCAGAAGTAATGTAGTTTATGTAGCACTGTAGAATAAACTGCGACGCTGGCAGCAACTTCTTTTATCGCCTGCACTCCGCAGCCGTTATTGCATACCTAAAACCTCGCAGAATTAATTTCCTTTTTGCCACCTGCACGCGTAATTGTATTGCTAACACCAATACATGCTCCACGGCACTAACTGTCTCTGCAGGTGTCCTAGCTTCAGTCCGCATCGCCAGTACCGTACGCGAATAGTCGATTCATCGAACCAAGGTCTCGGGATTGCAGTTCAGTGATTTACTCTAATATTCCCCATTTCTTCAGCCCTTTGTCTAACATCACATTGGACCGGATATTCTCAACTACATAATCGTAAATTCACCCGGTTACCTGCACAATCAATCAGTTCACCTCCATGGCCTCCTTCCCTTGTTTACATTTTTCTATAGGTACACAAGCAATGCACGTCGCTTTTAATGAATCATTTGAGCTGGAGATTCTGTAATTTGCCTGAAAATCAAACCAGTTAGCTCCCAAAAACAGGATTCGAATTCATCTTTATTTCCCTCAGACCATCACTGTCACATTAAATTACTCAACGCTATATAAAACCATGAAATGTCTACATTGTGCAATCGTGCCAGCTACATGATGAAGCCTAAGCTGTAAGTTGGTCTTATGTTGCAGTTGAGCTATAGGCTCTGATTACAAGTAAGCAGTTGAAACAATTAGTCAGAAGAATGTTTGTTTAGTTTCAAGTGCACATATTTGTACGGCAAATCATTCCTACAAACAAAGTTATGTTAACAAGGACACAAGGCGGTACACAACAACTCTGCGGCACGGTCAGTGGCTACACACACATTCGTTTGTTACCAAAGACAAATAAATCTAAAACGTAGGGCAATCAGTCAATCAGTTCTCAAGGTCTTGCTGTTAATATACTTCCGTTACAACAATCAATGGGCAACTATTAACCTCAATACTGAGCACATAAGCAATAATCAAAAGAAATACAGTGCCTCTCGGTTGATCTAGAGTAAATCTAAACACCTGGTATTTAAAGCGCATTTACACTCGAATATATCAAAATCATGCCCTTTCGAATTTGAGAGAGAGATCTTTTCAATTGCCAACGAAAGTTACTGAGACATTAGTTACTAAATTCACTGTGATTCATCATTACTTACTTACTTACTCCGTGGAGCAGAGTCCTTCTTGAGAAACTAACCAGTTTTCAGCTAGTCAAGAAATTTCCTGCATATATAAATATACAATGATGTGTCAGTCAAACACAAAAAAAACTTTATTATGTTTATTATTGTACTAGGGCAACATGTTTCGATTCTTATAGAATCATCTTCAGGCCATTCTAAAAAAATAGATCCTTACTTAAAATGTTTAAAAATGCGCTGTGGGATTACAAACACATTCTTGATAAAACTATGTATAAAATGCATGTGTCGTTTTGGTCTTATTGTACAACTGGGATACCTAATTTTAAAACTTTAACCGGTACATATGGAAGAGGTTACACATATATATTGTTGTTAATTATAAAATATGTATATAAGCTTTAAAACGTTAAAAACATTAAAAATTATGTGGTAATGTTGCGCTTGGTAAGTGATGTCTTCCCTACGTTGATGTTACATTCTTGCCGAACTTTTAGGCTCACGTCTCCAGTTTTGAGTGGTTGGATTTCTATACTGACAGTGAAGTCATTTATTTCGCGAAGTTTATTAATCTTGTGCAACTTGTCGTTCATGTATGCTATGTAGTCTTTGTCACATTCTGTAAATAGGTATCCCGATTGTACAATAAGAGCAAAACGACACATGCATTTTATACATAGTTTTATCAAGAATGTAAGTGTTTGGGATCCCATAGCGCATTTTTAAACATTTTAAGTAAGGATCTGTTTTCTTAGAAGGGCCTGAAGATGATTCTGTAAGAATCGAAACATGTTGCCCTAGTAAATAATAAACATAATAAAGTTTTGTTGTGTTTGACTGACACATCAATGTATATTTATATGTGTGTTAAACACTTCGGGATGGCAAACATTAAATTCCCCACATTTTATGGAACCCGAAGGTTCATTACCGCATTTAAAAGTGCTCGCCACCTGTCCCTATCTTGAGCCAGCTCGATCCAGTCCATGCCCCCACATCCCACTTCCTGAAGACCCATTTTAATATTATCATCCCATCTCGGCTTTGGTCTTCCAAGTGGTCTCTTTCCCTCAGATTTCCTCATCAAAACCCTGTATACGCCTCTCCTCTCTTCCATAGGTGCTACATGCTCCGCCCGATTCATTCTTCTCGATTTAATCATCCGAATAATATTTGGTGAGGAGTACAGATATTAAGCTCCGCATTATGTAGTTTTATCCACTCCCCTGTTACCTCGTCCCTCTTAGGCCCAAACATTCTCCTCAATACCCTATTCTCAAACACCAACAGCCTACATTCCTCCCTCAATGTGAGCGACCAAGTTTCACACCCATACAAAACACCTTTCACCATTATATACAGAAATCACACTTTCACTGAATATGCTTATTATGAACTTACAAAGTTTTAGAACGTTAACCACACTTACGTTGATGTCGAAACTTAATATAATGACGACACGCAGCAGAGGCTAAAAAAATGTTTCTTTGAAGTGGACCCTGCAATGTCAACACATATACGACTTCCACTGCTGCGTATTGCTGAAAGGCTCTTCTCGTATCTGTAACTACTATTAGTGTGCTATTTTACCATGTACATAACGACAGAATAGCAAGAAGCGCTAGCCTTATTATATGTGCGGAAATGTCATTCGTATTCTAATGCAAATGAACGTACAAAATATATCCTTCAAAATTATTATTCAGACATTCCTAATGTAAATTCTGCTCTTGTTTTTAGGTGTGAGCATTCTTGACGTCGACGTTAGCTTCATGCTAGGGGGTGTTTCGGGGATTTTTGGTTGTTGCCTTCTACAAGTTCTTACTCTGCGCTACCCTATTCCATGACAAGGACCTGAGTGCAGTTTTTTTTTCGCAGTTCTATTCAACGTTAGTCGCAACTTTGCAGTCAAGTCGCTTAGCCTGATGCTTTGTCTGCGTCCCCAGAAACCTTTCTTTCATCACCAACTACGCAATGTGCGTTTGTGAACCTGGACAGAAGAGTGCGGATACTGGGCCCGAGCGAGCATTCAGAAGCAGGCACCAGTGCTTTCCTTACGGACGGACGACTAGACTGATGCCAGAGGTCCATACAGTACAACTACATCATAGAACTTAGAACCGAAGAGAGTAGATAACAATAACAGATGCACGATAAAAACGACAGTGGATAGGTGTACTCAAACAGGAGTATTGTGATTTAGCAAAAGTGATCAGTCCTGGTGTTCACTTACGACACGACGTCGACTATAACGATAACGATGATGACGAAGACGATAACTTGAGGGTTGTTTGAACGTGCATCTTCCTCATGAAATAAAGTGAAATGCCAACTTGATGCAACTGGGTAATTTTATTGATGTATTCTTAGCTCGACATGTTTCGGGTACATACGTCCATCATCAGGAGGAGCATTAGACGTTAGTTGCAGCATATGGTTTTCTGCACCGAGTTTTTGGATGGGTGGTGGTCTTGAGAGCCGCTGCTTAGGTAGTGTTTACGGTGCGGATGGTGCCGTGACGGCACCATCCTCACGGTAAACACGACCTACGCAGCGGCTCTCAAGACCACCACCCATCCAAAAACTCGGTGCAGAAAACCATTTGCTGCAGCTCAACGTCTAATGCCCCTGATGATTGGCGTATGTACCCCAAACATGTCGAGCTAAGAATACGTCAATAAAATTACCTAGTTGAATCAAGATGGCGTTTCACTTTATTTCTTGAAGACGATAACCTTCGAAAATAAAATTTCGTAGTCAAGAAAATTAACTTTCTTCATTAAACCAAACGTGTTTTTAAAGATATATTTAATTCCAATAATTATGACATCTGTGGGTAAATGTCACACTTCTCTGGTCAAATTCGTGTTTCCTATAATTATTACAAGATAAAGAATATTTACTTTCTTCAGCGCCTATATACAGGATGCAAAATACCAGACAGGCAATGTACGTATAAACGTAACATTGAGGCGCTCTCGCGTAACAATTGTTGCCGTGAAAAAACAATACGTATACTTTTTCTGAGTGTCTGTTTGTAGCCTTAGTTGCCCAGCACGCACAGAGCATGTTCCGTATTATATTGTGACCCGTAGCGTGTCGGGCTGTACCATATTTTTCCACATTATCTCAGAAACGGCATGATTTTCGGAAAAAAAAAAATGTTTGAACATAAAACATGTCTATATTTTCTTCACAAATTTGTCTGAAACATCTCGCCTAATTCTAACAAGAATTATGCAAGATATTATCATAGTGTAAATAGGTCTTCATCTTAAGTGCCCGTTATTCTTGCCAGATTTTAATGAAACTTGAATTTTCTCGACAAATTTAAAAAAAAAATACTCAATTACTAAATTTCATAAAAATCTGTCCCGTGGGAGCTTAGTTGTTCCATGCGGACAGAAAGACACAGACAGACAGTCAGAACTAACTAATCTAATAGTTGCTTTTCGCAATTTTGCGAACGCGCCTAAAAATGCGACCTAAAGTTCCGATACAACCTAATGGTCGCCAATCCCTTCTTCAACGTTGTAGCATTAATTATATTATTTTGAAGAAGAGTGTTCTAAAAAATAATTGTAAAACGCAATTCTATTAGACGGCCGGTCCCAGTGGCCGCGCGGTCTAACGCGTATGTCTTCGGCCGCTCGCCTGCTGAAATCGTGGGTTCGAATCCCACTGGCGGCATAGATGTTTGTCTGTTGTGAGTGTTGTGTGTTGTCAGGTAGAGGTCTCTGCGACGAGCTGATCACTCGTCCGGAGGAGTCCTACCGACTGTGGTGCGTCGTCGTGTGTGATATAGAAACCTCGTGAGTGAGGAGGCCATGGCCCACTGGGGGGCTGTTGCGCCACAGGAAAAAAAAATCTATTAGAGGAAATATTTAGATGCTAAAGATGCCGGTGCAACCCAATTTTTTTTAGTGTAAAGACACATGTGAATCTTATGCTATTTTGTTTTGTATGTCAAAGTCTAAAGATCAACATTTACGAAACTTCAATTTTACAGTTGCCCTAAGCAAATGTGAAACTAGTCTGTAAATTTAAGTTTCTTAGTACGTATCTAAAACAGAAGAAATTAAACTGCGGAGAAAAAATTAAATGCATCGTCTGGGCACTTTATGAAACATTTTATGGTAATAAAAACATGGTGAGTGAGACAGAAGCAAGGTGTAGGACGCAAGGATAGACGATAACTGTGTACAATATACTCGTTTTAAAACGTAACTATGACGACATGTACACATCGAACAATAATAATGAAACAGGTATTAAAAAAAATAAAATATATTAATGGTTGGAGTGAATTGGCTTCAATAAAATAACATCATTTTAAAACACGTTAGTTTGTAAACGGTGTAAATGAACACTTGCGAAAAGGTAACGATAGAGGTCTCCAGGTAAGGCAAAGAATTTTACTGACCAGCTGGGCAACTATCGGCTTCTAAATTGACATATTCAACGGAATTAACAGTTAGTTAATACTTCAGTTTCGTCATTGTGTGTCAGAAGAATTCATTAGGTTTCCATGAACTCAGCCGTGTAACACAAGCTTTTCCCATTTGCAATGCTCTGATATGCAGGCAAGTTGCCTTGTGTGATCCACTGCGATCTGGGACACGGACTGGAACGAGGACCCAGTATTGGATTAGGTCCATAATTGAATTAGGTTCTTAGAATTGGAACAACCCGCATTTTTCTTGCATAAAACCAAGGTCCCCAGCTTTCAATATCTCTTGTGTATCCTGGACGCACATTTTTCCACTAAATTATTTGTTTCCTTACTGTTCCAAGGCACAGGAAATTCGCAATGGAAGAAACTCCAGGGATCTATGATTAAGCTTAAATAAGAACGAAGGCTTTCTTGCTTACCTACGCATCTATTATATTCTACGACTGTAAAAGAATTTTAATACATACTCTTTGCTACAGCTACGGGGTCGACGATCCGGGGTTCAAATCCCGACAAAGTTTAGAGATTTATCTCTTCTCACAACGTCCATACCGGCTGCGCAGCCCACCCAACCTCATCTTAAATGGGTCCGGGAGGCAACTTCTCTGGAGTAAAGTTACATGGGCATGAGGCCAACCGAGGTTAAGAACGCGTGGAGCTATACTTCCAATCCACCTACATCCTTTCATGGCGTGTCTAGGGAAAACTTTACCTTTATTACCTTTACTCAGTGCTACATATTTTGACTTATTCCATGTCATCTACAGGCATATTTTGTAAAATGCAACGCTGAATCATTGTATATACTTCCTCATAAACAAGAACCCAGACTTTTCGTTGTATATGGAATTTTTTGTATCTTACGTATTCAAATCAGAATTGTAGTATAGCTTAAAGTAAGCTTAAAGTAGTTGAGTAAAGAGAAACCAACTTGATGCCACTTATTTTATTATTTTATTCAATGCTCAACATGTTTCGGCCGTTATTATGACCATCTTCAGGAGCCTGCGACTAATTGGTTGTTATTTCATGGGTTGTATCTGGTTCGGTGTGTGTTGGCGTTCTGTTTCAATGTGGCTATGGCGGTGTGATGTCCTTTATGCAGTCTGAAGTAGTGCTTCAGACTGCATAAAGGACACCACACCGCCATAGCCACACTGAAACAGAACGCCAACACACACCGAACCAGATACAACCCATGAAATAACAACCAATTAGTCGCAAGCTCCTGAAGATGGTCGTAATAAAGGCCGAAACATGTTGAGCATTGAATAAAAGAATAAAATAAGTGGCATCAAGTTGGTTTCTCTTTACTCAACTATCAAGATGATGCACGGTCCCATAAACATAAGATTTAAGCTTAAAGTACTCTATCTTTGTTCAGCAAGTTAATTCTGTACAAGTTTAGTGCCTTAAAGCTTTGCTGAGCCAGTGCTGACGATATGACAGCTCACTGGTTCCTCTTATTCCAGCCTCTTTGGTTCAGTGTGGCGTACCATCTCCCTCACCGGGGCGGCGAAGTGCCAGTGGGGAGCAAAATGACCTTCTTGCGATCTCTGGTGAGAGTATATGGAAACACTACTACCTAAATCTAGCACGCGCTGCCATCGACAGGCGACTTCTGTACTGTATCGCCCATGCAACGGCAATTTGTCAGAAGCCACACAGTTCGTCAAGCGAGAATCCCGCATTACTAGACGGTTGCGTTACACACACACACACACACACACACACACACGTTCTGTCAAAATGTTGTGCTCACAAAAAATTGCGTGTCCTTATATGTTCATAAAAACATAACAAGCCGAAGTGTTGGTCTACTGAGGATCGATCACGTTTTTCCGTCTCCTGCAACACTGTGTATAGGTGGGTTACGACAAATTCCTGTTTCATGAGGGGTACGCAGTCCTTGTGATGGATAAACTGCATCCGTGAAATCTCAGCTGCTTCTTTCGTGGGTTACGTCGGTTCCCGCAGGTACAGCGTGGGACAGCAGATTATAATAGGTCGCTAACTTATCCGTCTAGATGGCAGACAAAATATGCACTGAAAAAAAGTGCAGAATTCTCAAACCTTCCTTGCTTGTATCCTGTGTTACGGTTAAAAATGAGAACGTTCATTTTTTATTATCTTTACTGTTACTATCAGCTAATATTGTAATACGAAATCCTTTGTACATATATTACCACAAACATTTATGTTCCTTCCGATCCCCTGTTACCCCTTTAGTAAATAACCAAACGTAGCAGTTGTGGAGGGTCGCAATGGTAGTAGGTCGAACTGTGCCTCTTACTTTTAGTGTTGCTGTGCCTGCATATTCTTCCATCTGTCCACGTATAACATCTCTAGAACCGTGAAAGAACTTTGACGAAATCTGATACTGGAAAGGTGACTAAAATTTGTCGAGGTATTCCAGTTGCAGTTACACCTGGACAAAAATAACAGACACTCTGCGATTCTGCGCGCATCTCAAACTCTCTAAATATTCATCGGAGCAAAAAATTTCTTCGTACAAATGTTTTATGAGAAATTAACGTAAATAAATACGAAACTTTTTATGCTGTTACCCCTTATGCGACCCTTGCTTTAAAATAAAAACGACAGTATTTTACCCACAGAATGTATATGTATGTCTTTTTCATTCGTCAGAATACACAGCCATTATATCCCTAAACAGGATTAAGCGATTTGTCTTTGCAATAGGTAATATTAAAACGGATCTTACAGAAACAAGTTGCAAGGGCGTGGACGTAATTCATCGGGCTCAACATACGGATATGTGGCGGGCTCTTTTGAAAATGGTAATAACGTTTCCAATTTCATGAAGTACAGGGAATTTATGGGGTACCTCAAACACTGTTACTTCTGCAGAAATCAGCTTCATGTAGTCAGTTATTATTTATTTATTTATTATTTGGCTAGTTGGTTACTTAGTCAGTCAGTCAGACAATCAGTTGGTTGGTTGGTTGGTTGGTTGGTTGGTTAGTCACTTAGTTAAAGGAGACTCATTGTTTTTCCTATGACTTGGACTTTGTTCTAAATATAGTCACAGCTTAAGCAGGCAACTCCACAGTCGAGTGGTCTGAAGTGTTTAACGACACCTCCGAGACAGCGATTTCGGTCACCAGCATTTCAGAGCTTAAGACCACACTTCATGAAACCAGTAACATACATACAGTATAGCTACATTTTCATCATATAATACCTAACTTTCGTAGAAATGCCCAATCACATATGATCTAAGAAATCACAATGAAAGAACAAAGTGTAATCTATTTCTGCTAATTTATCCCAGATATAGAAAATCTAAAAGTTTTATGTCCTCTGTTACTGTGGCAGTGACAAGGATGACAGCGGCAAGCTGCTTGCTAGATTCGTGGTGACAGAATGTATTCAGCATAGATCAGAACTCTGACGTATTTAGCACTTAGGTCTACAAAATTTCTTACCGCAATTGTTTATGTTTGCTTAACTATTTAACGGCACGTTTAGTCCTACGTATCACATCTTAATTTTGAGTGTTGATTGGTACTCATTAGATCTCATATAAACAACACAACCCTTCCACTTTCCTCGTCTACGTATTCCCGCAGCCATCTAATGAGAGAATTTTTAAACCAATAAATTTGCATTTCCCACTTCCGCGTCACATGAGTAACTGATGTACGCTGAAGACAGAAACAAATACTTTAGTGATGATAGCATAACTGTCTACATCACCACCTAATCATGATGCACCGCAAATATGTTCGGGAGAGAGTCTAAGAATCCAATTTTTATATCAAATTACGTAGCATAACTTCATGCAACAAAGCGTCAACCACTCTATTTAACACTGTCTTCCTACTTTCGCTATATAAACATTTTCTTGTTCAAGACTTAAAAAATGTGGCGATACGCAGAATAAATTACGATATACGTTACACTTGTAAAGGCTGTTCATCTGTTTCACAATTCCATACAACTAAGTTTACGACCGTCTTGTAGGCAAGCGTAGAGAGAGTCTAATTTTGTTTCTGCAAGCTGCACGACCCGCCTACACCCACATTTCCAACATTCTCTTATCTCCACAGCTTGCCTGCTGAAGTCGGCAGTTCTACTATGCAGTATTTTCAAGTTCTGTTACATTTCCGATCCATTTAGGACCGATCTACCCTCCTCCCTCACACACACACACACACACACACACACACATATACATGCGCGCAACATGACAGTTATGACTATGTATGTCTACATGTCGTCTTCGCATTATAATAATTACACCGGTGACAGCTCTATGTTTGAAGCGCTGACACCTGAAAGATAAAAAATCTAATTAAATTCACTGTTTTAACGCAGAGGGAAAAAATGGCTAAAGGCATAAAATGGCAGTAAAGGAGAAGGTGACAGGGGCGAGAGAAATATAGGAAAGAAATATCTCGACGTTGAATATCAAAGCTATCTTCGGCAAGTATTAATAATATTCTCAGACCCACTCATGTTGACAACAAATCCTGAAGTATCTACCTTATGGTTTGCTTCTTCAGGTACTCTGTGCAGTTACATTTATAGCAAACGTTACGTAAAGCCTATCGTCAGATCACAGATTATAAGCTGATGTATTGGAAGGTGACTGTACGCAGTCGCGGCCTATTAAAACATCATATCACTGGCCCCGTAGACCTTGGATGTTATTCTTTAAAGTTCTTAGCACATATCAGAACTGGTTCCCACTGCATGTCGACACTTCTAACTCTTAGTTTATATAGCGATTCAACCACAATCTTGGAGGAATGTTGGAATATTATTTGGACTTCACAGTTAGGGGCTATGTTGAACTAATAAATATAAAATTTAAATATTTCTAACAATTTTAAATGTAGACTTAACCAGATAATTTTACAATACAAATTGAGCTTTATAAGTTGGGATTACTCTTCACCTACAAAGGCCGAATCTAAATTCTTCTGAAAATGTAAGTGTAGACTCCTAATTAAATTCGTTAGAGCATGAATTTGAATTTTATAATTTGGAGATACGAGGTTTGTTCAAATAGTATCCGGATTGGAATTGTAGTGGTTGTTCACTGGGTGGGATGTGTTTGCAACCAGTCTTGACATGTTCGTACATGTCTTAGCAACTCATGACACAAGTTGCA
>Ga0123355_10010444_pt1 | contig 14229 bp, 5 predicted proteins | sample TergutEmb28metaG_3_FD_89872 | JGI IMG/M metagenome (GOLD analysis project Ga0123355, IMG submission 89872) | Embiratermes neotenicus P1 segment gut microbial communities from Petit-Saut dam, French Guiana - Emb289 P1 | ecosystem: Host-associated > Arthropoda: Insects > Digestive system > Gut ...
ATTATCAGAATCATGATGGGCTGCAGAAGTAGAGACTCATGCAGAAAATTGTTTCCTAACTTGGAAATCTTACCCCTCCCTTCTCAATATATTCTTTCCCTTCTGTTGTTCACAATAAGAAACAAGAACCAATTCCAGGTAAATTCCAAGATACATGAAATTAAGTCTAGACAGCATGCAAACTTACACCAACCCTCTGTAAATGCGACAAAATACCAGAAGGGAGTACAATGTATAGGTATTAAGGTGTTTAACATGCTTCCCTTTTACATAAAAGCAGAGTCTGATAATCCAAAACAATTTAAAGCATTGTTACAAAAATACTTACGTGAAAATTCCTTTTATTCCATGGACGAATATATTGAATGCCAAGTTAAAGTTTGACATATGATCTGAATTGACGCATGAGGGCTTTGGGACAAATGTTCCTTCTATTTACTTACAAATCTGTATTATAAATATGTTAGTATATATCCAACCACTATCTGTAACGAAGGAAAATTTCCTACTTAAAGAGTACCTCTAATTGCTTCTAATTTACCCCAATATTTTTACTTTTATTTTTATTTTTGCTTTTACTTTTAATTTTTATTTGTATCCTTATTATATTTTATTACAATAAACAATCTGTACTGTCCTATCTTATTATATTCATCATACTAAATAACCATGTGATTGTCGTAAACACTTGTGTTGATGTCACCCCTTAATCCCAACAAATATGACGATTTCCATATCCATATGGATTATGTAATCCTGTACGGATTTATGGAAGGAAAATAAATGATATGATATGATATTATTGAATATCCACATGTTGCAAACATCTAAGAACAGGACTGACATCACCATCCACCAAGCAAATGCTTTAAATGAGAGAGGGTCTAATTCTTCAATGCTGACTTATGTGCACCATACGGTTTCCAATTTGTCACATGCTGCTGGCCACTATACAATGTCCTGGGTGAGTAAATATGGTGATAATTTTAATTTAAAACTCCTCCATCCTGGTCACTAGTGGGAATATAAAACTTGAGGGGCATTTCAGGGTTAAGTTAAATGTGAGTTGTTCCCACATATTATCTAAAGGATATACTTAGAGCTGTCACTACCAGAGACAGAAAGTAACATGTGGCCCAACCTATACAACATGGTAAAGTGAGAACAAGTATATATAAAAATGCTGTGTATCATGGCTCACACAATGAAAACACACATACAACATGCATCAAAATACATTATAAGAAAATTCGCTGATAAACCTAGGAACAGCAACATAAGCAAAGACAACATAAGGCAGATATGTAGTGAGAAACTGAGAAAGAAATGGGTGATAAGGAATCTATTTCAATGTGAGGTACATATGTAACATGAAAACTAACTACAGAAATATTCTTTTATCTGTGGACAGATATGCTAAAAGAACATTATCAAAGACAGCAAAGATGGCAAAAGTGAGGCATGGAGAGTGGACTAACAGCCCATAATGGACACGAGAAGAATAAAAAGGAGATGGAAATGTTTAGGACACTAATGCTGAAGATAAACTACTCAAAGTTCTGGCACTTATGTAAGCTTTATTTTACCTGGTAACACATTCATCTTCTTCAGCCAATAAAAACACTGGCCACAATCTCAAGTGTAGCTACATTCATTCAAGACAAGTATATTGTTACTGATAATTGTAATAATGATGATAAAGTCCATTCAAAAATGAAGCACAGTCCATCATAAATACATTTCAATAGCTAAGAAAAATCTTTTTCAAAAATAACAATACTTTTGTTTTCATTTCCTCCACCTTCAATAAGCTATTTCATTAGCTAAATGTTGATTATTATTAAGTATATTATGCCACAAGTTTTCTTGTACAACTAAGATACGTTCTACATAATACCTGGAAGAAATAATAACAGATGTTATGTAGCCTGACATGTTCTAACAATATTCAAACAGTTCCTGAATAAATCCAACAATTATTTGTAAAGAGTTAGTATGATTCTCATACAAGTATGGAGTAAAATAGTGTTATCACATTTCCTAAGAAAAAATAATGATAAATTTAAATGAGTTATTAGGTAAGCACAAAATACCTTTTGAAAGTTACGTTTATGCTTTTGTGCTGCTAAGCCAAACTCTAGAGGAACATGGCCACTGCATGCTGACACATACCCTTCCTCTATTTCGAGAAATGTGAGCAATATAGAACGGTTGCAGAAAATTTCAGTCGGCAGATATTTGCATACTAAAGCCATATCTAGCTTGAAGCAGTTGTCAAAATTCACAGCAATGATTATGCACTACACATTCAAACATTATAGTGTATGAAAAGCAATTTGGCAGGTGTCACAATAACTTCATTAAAAAATTAATGAGTGATGACTGCAAAGACACTACAATGGACAAGATTATAATGCTCACAACTTCAGTGGCACCTCAAGGGATAAGCATAGAAAAAAAAACCACAGCAGTATTGGCCACAAAATCTTTCGTGATTGCTTCTTCAATGAAAAAGAGCAAAGGGTTATAGAATGGTGTTGCATTTTCATGACCACAAACATGTTTCAATGAGATATGCACTTGGCAGCAACAATACTGTGGAAAGGGTACTGAACATTTTCACTCCACTGTTGTATGTAAGTACCTGAAGCCTGTTTGCATATTTTAATTACATCATTCTGCACAATTCGCCTTATACATACATACATACATACATACATACAAGTATACATATATAATATATACATATATATTTTTAATTTCCTGTCAATTACATGTTACGAGTTGTTGAAGGTTATAACTAATTACCCTCAAATATATTTATTAAGTATAATTATACTGTGATTTTTATCTGACTAGAAGTGTCATCATCACACACCAAAACTTCACAAACATGATGATAAATTTTTGCTTCCCAACCTTTGGTTTAATTATTCGAGCTGAGTCTGTCATAAGCAACATGCTTATGATACTAGTGACAGGTTATTCACATAATGAACATCATTAAGATGATAACCACCAAATGGTGAAATTGTATTTATTAAGAACACATACTACAGTTCCATGGCTCATCTCTATTAAGATATGAAGCCATAATACATAATACCCTCCAGATTTGAGAGATATGATATGATCCAGCCCTTACAACTTGAAGAAATCCTACATGTATACATTTCTTAAGCAGTAGTGTTATGCATGTTTCATAATGTCAGGGAAGTCTCTTTGTATTATCATAGATGCAAATATATTGTGTATTCATTGCAGTTAATATCACTATAGAGTAATGTGTGGTTTTATATATATGTTGTGTATCAGGTAAAGAAACTGTCTTCACTATTCCTTGCAATATTTGTGAAGGTGACTATGTTTCAAGGAAATAAATGTATTTATTAATAAAGTCACGAGAATTTCCCTGTAGTAACAGTCAACTTCAGTCAAGATGGCCATTTTCATGTCAGGGAATTTTCTTACTTATTCCAGTAAGTTTCTGATTAAAAAAACACATCAAAACAGACACTAAAATGCAGTATACATTTTTTCCAGAAGAAGATAGATCCACTTTCTGGACTGTCTAATTATGAAGATGGTTTATAATAAACTGTTTTTACCTCTCCAGCCTACAACACTGCAACGGTGTGAGGTAAAGTCTTGTCTCAACAAAGTTAGTGCTACTGTCAGTATCATATGATAAACATTCCCTACAATGGTAAATGCTTCTTTTACATTGGTGAAGAGTATACAGTCTCTGCAGTGTGTAACTTTCAAGTTATGTATGTGTGTTTCACGTCAGGATGACTGGTTGACAGTAATTCTCCACTGTCCTCTGGTCTCAAATTCTGAACTAAATTATCCACTATTTAAACCTGTATAAATAAAATTAAGGCATATATTTAAACTGAAATTAGAGTGTGGAGTCAAAATTTATAGATGCACTGGTACACTGTGCTAATAGCTCAATGTACATTTATAAGATATTAAAACCTATAACTTGACTAGGAGATCAGCAATTGTAAATTACTGTTGCCCAAAATGTTGCTACTTTGTGTTCAAATAAATGTCTGTATTAAGTAATACATACTGTTCAAGTGTTCACCTTCACAGCCATGTGTAATTATCAGAATTTGCATATGGAACAAACATCTCCTTGGGTAATTTATTTTAATCTCCATTAATATTATTTTACCATGTACCTCATACAAGAAAAGGCAGAGCCCCAAGAATTTATGAATAGAAGGAAGTGAGGCAAGAGTTTGTTCAGTTAAGTTGCAAATGCTGAATTTTGTAAGTGCAACATTACCAGAAGGCTGAAAGCCATTTCCATTATTAACAACATCATACCCTAGCACTGTCACAGGAAAGTATCTATTTGTGAATGGGATATAAGATTTTTTGGGTTCTACTGTATAAAGCTGGGAAGTTGGAGTCTAGTAATAATCATATATTACTTCATGTGCTAAAATTACACTGAAGGATAATACAAAATGTAATTAAATGAGTGTGTTTCTTTGGTAAGCAGAATTCCAACATTCCACAGTCAACTTGAATTCCGTAGGCATAATTTTAAGATATTTAATTCATGTTCATACAGTTCTGTACCATTCCACCCCTCATTACAAAGCAGGATTTACCTTGCATGTGTTGCAATAAACTGAAATTTGAACATATAAATTATGTTAGATTTTTGGAAACATAAACAATTTTCATTTGGTTATGGAGGGAAGAGACAGAATTAACATAAAACCCAACCATAATTTACTTATTCAGGATCTGTACACCAGGTTCAATCACATTCAACAAAAAATGATATGCACTACATACATACAATTCTAATTCCAGCAATGGTACTGGTACTGTTTCCTCCAAGAGAATACATTGGTTTAAGTCACTCTGCAGAGTTGCTACACAATATTATCAGTACAAAATGAAAAGTATGTCTATTTATTTATTATACAAATAACTGTGAGAACGGCTGCATACCTGGAACTGCTCTGTTCATCTAGGTTTCCCCTTTACGGTTCGTAGAGTTTAAAAAGGGGAACCTGCATCATATGTCATTTCTTTGCATAACATTCTACACACTGACATAGTGGCAGCATAATTTTTAGTAAAAATAAAACAGACTGAAAAGTATATTTACTCAATAAGGTACTGAATTTTTTTGGAAACTGTACCCAACGCTAAGTATGGAATACAAAGAATTAGGTTTATGTACTCTACATAAACCTAACAATGAGGGACAGTACAAGAGCAGAGATCCCCCATAGCTCACACTAGAATACCTTTGGCTTAAATAATATGAACAGGAACATAAAGCACAGTTTCTTAGTGTGTCCCACTTGCTGTAAGTAATCTTACGTAATTTCTCAGACATCATTGTATATTGTTGAAAATCTTTCTTGCAGCTCACAAGTCAGGATACAAATCTGAACCAGCATCAAATAAGCCACATGGATGAATGTAATTTCACATGTTTTGTCCACTACAATTGGAAGCTGCAATGAGGTACAATATTATGAATTACTACTGTAGGGTTCTTTTGCTTCATTTTGTGGTATGCACCATGATAAACAATTCAGTTTATTAAATTTAAGTTTCTGAAGTTGGTACCATGTCTCAGTGGATGGGACTATCATAATGATAACATTTTACATATCAGTAATGCAGTCATTCAACACTAAGGAACTGAACCTTTAAACATGCATGCCAAATGGAGATTCTCAGAAATATTATGTGAAATTAGTACAAGAGGAGAAAAATAATTACTGATCCCTAAACTCACATGAACTATACCACCTGTATAGCAACAACATAGCATTTAATTGTGACAGAACTCATTTAAATTCTTAGACATTGTTATCTTGTACACTACCTTACCTTCAACCTGTACCAAAGCAGTTCCAAATGTGAGAAGCATTGTAGTAAGGACTTATGCTAACAACACAGAACTGTAAATAATTTTGAAGGTGTGAGAATTTATTCTGGCTTTCTTGATTTATCTGTATCTATGGACTCCTCAAGGTGCTCTTGCATATCACCAGCTTCCTTAGTTATTTTAGTAGCAGTAGTAGTGGTTGTGGTTGTAGTCACTGTTCCACCATCATCAACTCTGTAACATAAATTGAAACATGCTGACAGAGCAATAAGTGTCATTCAGTTGTGACATTTTAACCACAAACTAGACTCTGATTACAAGCACATGAACACCGTTTTCATTATGTCTGTCTGCTTCCTTGGTTAAAGACTGGGATAGCAACTTTCAACAGGACACACTCTTCTCAATTAACCATTCATGATCACTGTCATTCAATAAATCAACCAAGTCAGTGGCTTTGTTAATCTTTATGACATTACATAAACTACAGTTCCTCCATTAAATGCCTAAAAGGTACCAAGTTCAAATCCCTACCAGGAAAAGACTTTCCACATTTCCTTGAAATAATTCTGTGACAATATTAAAATATTCTACGGCTTATTTCTTCCACATTAAAGTTAAAACTCTTGAGACAGCTATTGTATTGTCAGTACCTCACTTAGCATGGTATACATATATATATTAGACTATACAAACGATGCAGGTTTTTATGGTGAATGGATCTCTAGCCATGGTCCTTGCTACATTTTGTATCATCAGATAAAAGAACAATTTAGAATATAATACATTAGAAATCTGGTGCTGTGCACAGTTAAAAAGAATTGTATCAAACGTTAAAGAAGTGAAGTTCATCAATATAGTGCATATACATCACCAATGCAACTTTACTGGAAGAAAGTGTGTTTGAGATGCAATCTTATCAGGTGGTGGGAAAATGGTAACTACAGACAGTCACAAGTATTATGACAAATATCAATACTGAAACTCCGTAAGTTGCAACATAATATTTTAGCCATAATGTGTGTAGTTCAGTCACTTGGAGGTTAATTTTTACCATACATACAACATTACACACCTAACCAATAACACAACTAGGTGATCCTGTGAATGTTTATATATAAAACTTCATTTATTAAAATGTTAAATTCTGGCAAAAGACTTTATTTACATTTCAGATTGTCACCAGCTTTTATTCCAAAATATATGCATCATATATGTTTCCCTCACAATGGCATACATAATTTTAATGTATTTTGTTCTTTATACAACACTCTGAAACTCAACCAAACAGCATGTTGATATGTTGCTACTGAATACTGGACTAAGAACACATCTCAAGTACACTTATTTTAACAGAACCAATGACCAATTTCAAATTAGTACTACATTTCAAAATTGCAGACTCGGTCCAAAATACTGCAATATTATTCTTGAAGGATGAACAGGGTCATTATAACTTTAAAGAACTGACAGAGGACCCACTTATTTTGACTGGTTCAAATTAAAATATTCATTTAGATGATTCAGCCTCAGGCCAACAAAGAAATAAAATCTTATTTCAGGGTTAACACAGGAGGTCACATTATTTGAAAATATGACATAAGTCAATCTAATTCCAATTTACTTTCTTTCAAGTTGAAGTTTTCTGAGACTTTCTTATGCTGGATTAGAACATGATTTCCTAAATGGCAGAGTGACTTTCAATGAAAGACTCCAAAGAATTTATTAGAGCATGGAAACTGATTGATAATAAATCAATTAAAATATACCCAGTTTGAGTCTGAGTTGTGTCATGAAGAGTCTGTGTTACCTCCCCAGCTGCTATTCCTGCACCCTCTTCTGCTGTGAATAAATCAGAGAAACAGTATTTAGTAACAAATGGCAGACAGAAGGAAGGACAAAGTGAAATAGTATGCCCCTCCTGCAGGTTGCTATCTAACTACAAACAGAGAAATAATGTTTATTGGCTGGGTTCTTCCAGAATTCCAAGGTTTAAAAGCTAGTAAATGAGGAGACAGAAGGGGAGAAAATGTGTTGTCATTCTCATGCCATCTAAAGGAATTTAATAACCAAGTCATAACATAAAGAATTTTTGTGATGTGTTCACATGAATGTATTAATCAAAAGAACTTATTTGGACAGACAATACTACAAACATGACAATGAACTGCACATTTTTATTTTGCACCAAACTTTTCATTTTAATTGCACTTTAAGGAAGCATTTCACAGGTATACTGGTCACTGTTAAGTTCCTGCTGTTTGCAAAATAGAAACTGCAGTGCCTCTTGAACTTCATTCTTCAAACCCAGAACCCTTCAAAAGTAGAAATATCAAAGGCATTTTTGATTTAGGATTAAAATAAGGTTGGAAAATTAAACAAGAATTGAACCAAACATTCACCCCTACATGATGCTGACATGGAAAGTTACCTCCATGCTGCCATGCACGTCATGGCACAGTGCTTATGAATGTAGATAATTTTTAATGTTATTCAAGTCAGACTGTTTACTATGAATTAACAGTATTTATGAATACTGAATATCAAGATTTGAGCATTAGATGAATTAAATTGAAAGAAATAAAGTGAAGCAGTAAAAAAAAAGAACATATGATTTTCACTTGAATGTAATATATTCCTAAAGCTCAGCCTTCTTCTTTATAGTCACACAGCAATGATGGGTGTATTTTCTCTGATTGTGTTACTGAAGCAAGCAAGACTGGACAACACCCAGTCCATTTCTGTGATGATGTACAATCAAATACTTTGTATCACACATTATGCTTCCCTGAAAAAAATCATAATCTGGTTGTATTTACATACACTAATAAGGGACAATGAAAGCAGCTGAACATACACCACACTCACACATTCATGGCCATCTTGGTTACATTTTACTGTGATAATAAAACATGGAATTTCAATACCATTAAAACTAAGGGCTGCCACTGAAGTACCTTATTCAAATCAGAATTATTTCAAATTTGAAACATCATACATTTTCAAATGCATACAATGTTTGGTCTCAATATAAATATGGAGATAAATGTTATAAATAATTCACATCTAGCTACAATTGACACAATTAGTTTGGGCAAGCAATCCACAATATGGGAGCCATTACTTTCATTACTGCATTGAAATGGGTATGAGTGTACATGCAATCAACACACCAAAATGCTGCTACACACACACACACATACACACACACACACACACACACACACGCACATGCACACACATGTATATATGTTATACTTGTAAAAGAAGCATCATTGATGACTACACATGTTAATATTATTGTAATATATGTACTGTGTTTTATGGAGTGAAATGTGCACTTTAAGCAAGGGGCAAGCACAGTTGTTAACATTGACAGTGACTGTAACATATATGATGGTTGTAGTAAGCAAGGAACATGTCCAGGAAGCTTAGGCTGTGTCACTTGATCTTTCACTAATATCTTTGTTACAAGTAAATATCTGTCAATAAAATGAAGCCTCAAGTCAATCCTTGGTGCAATAAGTAGTTCTGCTTAAGTTCATGACATGTACATGTCAACAGAGATCCTTAACAACACATAAATTTTATCAAGGCAATTTTATTAGGTGCAGACAATATAAATAGTACCAAAAATAGGTGTTGAATAAAGACTGGCTACCCAGATTAAGTTGGTTTTAATTTTTCCTCAGTCCTTACATGTAACACTGGAATATGCTATGAGTGTTGCCATTATACCCTCCTAATACATCACTCATGACTCTTGTCATATGAAGCTGTGTACTGTGTAGATAGCTACATATACTGTTAGCCCATACACGGAAGAATAGGTATACTAATTACAAATGTAGTTAAGTACATGCAATTTTGAAAGTCACAAATTTTGAATGAAACTAATTTTTGTTTATGGAAGAAAACTAATACAGAATATTCTTAAAAAAAAGAAAAAGAAAAAAAAAAACACCCCTTTGCATAGATTACTTCCAGACATGTGACTTATATTAATAGTAAACCATCATATTTTCCCTTTGAATAACTTGGAAATGGACTTGATATAAAATTACATTCATGTATCTATTAGTACCACAAAGGACTGCCTGACCAGATAACTCAAATGTAAGCACTGGGACAAAATGCCAGTAATATTCCTGGTAGTCCACTTCCCTGTTATACTCCTCTACACTAATATTGTGCAGTGGTGGGTGATGACATGGTGGTTGTGGCTGGACACCATAAGTAGATACAATATAGGGAAGCCAACAAAACGTAATACATTGGGTTAGGTTAGGTGGCAGCAAAGCAAGCAAGCAAGCAAGCAAGCAAGCAAGCAAGCAAGCAAGCAAGCAAATTTACAGCCTCACATGCATCTTACATATTATGCTTTCCTTATTCTCTTATATTTTGTACACAGGAAACTTAGAAATCTTTATCTCTTAAGGTATCTAACCAACTAGTAAATTTATACACTTGCAGATGTTCTTGGTGGGTTCAACAGGGGTGGAAAGGCTTACACTTTGTACCCAAATGTACTGTATGTGAATTGTGCTGTTCACTGACCTTGATTTTCACATACAACTTTACTGCTGCCAAAGCTAATAAGCATACAAATATTAAACTGCACAGATACATAAATAATTTGTTCTTAAATTTAATTAAGATGTCATATAAAAATGTTTAAAGTAAAAGTTAAAAATATCAGTAGGATCCTATATTTAGTGTCATGTACACATGGCTTTGTATGGCACACTTCTGAGAGATTTGGTAAGTTCCACTTAATTTCCATATAACCAGGACCACAGTTACATTACACTGACAGGAAAAAATGACTTCACACAAAAGCTTCTAGCGCAGCCTCCCTTCCACTACAACAGTATGTTTAATAAAATTTCGTGAAGAAGAAACACACATAACTCTGGACAGACATAACCTATACATCATGTGTTAATCTTATGCACTTCACACAAGGTCTAACCTACTAATGTGTATAGCAATTAGGTGTAACCTGTAATGACATGCTATTTTACCATTAGGCAAATGAAAATACTAGTAAATAACAACTGCTTTACTTTACAGCTTAAGATTCTACTTTGCTGGTAAAATGTGAGACACAAATGTGCAGCCAGAATAGTAGTCAGTATAGTGAATAGGCTATGGGCTGGATGTTCTGGGTTTCATACCCCAGCAACGGAAAGAGATTTATCTCTTATCCAAAATGTCCAGACTTGCTCTGGGACGCATCCAGCCTCCTATTCTGTAGGTTCCGGGCGCCCTTTGCTTGGGGGTATAGCTGACCCACCTCCGTCTACTGTATGTAACTGTAGGTATACCTCCACTCCTCCTGTATGCCTTAATGGTGTGTATAGGGACTTCACTTTTTGCATGAGACAGGAGTGTAGGGAGAGTGACACATGCCCATAACAGTGCAATGCTCAACTCTTTTTTTCAGTAAGATTAGAATACCTGTAAAATCAATGCAGACTAGCAGGTTCCTAACGAATGTCAAACTTGCTTATCTTCTATATATAAAGTGTGAAATAAAGGAGTTATGTGACAAGTTACAAGGGAATATCCCAGTCTGCAATGAAGTGGTTTTAACAACTACTAGTTAAGCTAGGTTTGTCAGTTTTAAACTTTTGACAGCTCAAATAGTAAGCAGCTACACTAGCTCTAATTTGATTCTGAAATTAAGCATGGAATGCTCTTCCTTTCCACTGAAAAAGACAGCAACAGTTACAATTACCAATTCATGGTCATGTCTGTTAAAGGCACACAATATGTCTATATGATCTTAACCCTAAAACTTGACACATATGCATGAAATCAACCACCGGTAGAAACAGTTATGGACACTGCACAAAAAAGTGACATATCATCAAGAGATGAACTACAAATGTGTAATACAGAATAACAACTTTCTTCTTTCTGACAAGAAATAAAAATAAACAGATTATTATATTTTATGGCTCAAAACTAACAAGACTTATACAAATCTTATGTGCTTTTTCTTCAACAAAAATGTACAAAATCTGAAGGATTAATCCAAAAAAGTGTGGCTCCAAAAATTATATAAATATATTTCTCGATGTTACCATCGTACTTTGCTAAGTACACGAGACTGGTCAGTAGAAAATTAAAAAAATAATTAAACAAGTTTTGCACGAATCATCAATCGTCAAGTTCTCATGAGTTTAAAAAATGGAGCTGAATTTTTTCCCTTAAAAATACACACTTTGTAACTGTTATTCTCATTTTCCTTTAGCAGAAAAATCACATGAAAGTTACAACTTCATTCTGCAAGTTTGGCTTGGTTCAATGGGTTTTTTAAATAAATTATTTTAATGTTGCTAAGTGAAGCACCTGAAAAAAGGAGAACAAGAAATGATAATATGCGGTAGTTAATATAATAAATATTTACATAGAAGAACATTATAAAACCAATGTAAAATTACAGGACACGACATGACATTCATGCAAATGTATGTTGGGAGCAATTAGGTGCTACAGTTATAATGATGAACTCCAGAATCAAAGATCACAACCAGCAACATGGTAATGAAGATTCATGCCTCCATCAAAACACAATTCTACTGTATATTGATGCCAGTGATTATGTTTTACATATTACCATACAGTCAAAAGCTCTCAGATTCCAGTTCATATGACATGCCTAAAATTTTATTCCCAATTCTTCACAGGCTACACCTTGACATACGTCAGATAAAGATTAGTTTTCTAATGTTACAATAAGCCTCAAAAACATGCCAGAGGAAAACGCACATGAAAAGCCCTCTTCCAGTGTAGTATGTCTGAACAGTCTTTGGCCTGGATAAACATACCCAACAGTCATGGTTACATATATACAATGAGTAATCTTGGTTGTAACCTTGAAGACGGTTCAAAATCTTACATTCTATCATGTACACATTTTTCCCATGTGCATCTTTTGGCCCATACAGAGGTAAATTTGTGCAAGTCTTGGGTCTGACATGGCATAGGGCAAGACTAAACCAGTAACATGACATGCAACCTTTGACTGAACACAGTATAACATACAATGCATTTCTATACCATAATGTTGGGCAGCAGAGAGTTATAAATATTTGTTAACAATACAGAAACAAAGTAATTCCCAAATAATCCCTATTAAAAGACTGGATATCTGGAAGACCCACAGTTGACGAAATTTATGACATCTTGATATAAACACAACATTTACAATAAGTCAGCTCGGTCATCTTCTGGATGTGTGTGTTTGTGTGTGTGTGTGTGTGTGTGTGTGTGTGGGGGGGGGCAAAAGAGTTTCTTGAGTCTCGTAAGAGTCTGCAACCAATTTATTTTCATGTATGACAGTCGACTAGGTATTTCTTATATTTTACATACATTTTAATGCTTTGGATTAAAGCAAGCCTTTTCAAATGTTATATTCAGTCTGACACAGAACAGCCATTTGTTGTTATGTGAAATTAAATTGATTCTGTCTCAAACCAAAAACAACCATTCCTCAAATGTCAGATTGAGCTTGACAGCTAAAGTGAAACTTTTATGTGCGTCAGTGCTGCACCCTCAGCTAATAAAGTTGTATAATAAAAGAAAACACTGCAATTTGACTGAAGCCATTAGCATGCCATAAAATATTCCTTTCATCTTTATAAATAAAAACAGAAACACTTTGATAAATGTTAAATTGGATGACAATGTGGCTTAACTGGAGGACCCCAAACTGATTCTCTGCTTAATGTAGTGTGCCAAAAATTAATTTCTTGCTAAGACAAGACACTTACAACTACAGCCTGACAGGATTATAGTTTTACAGTATCTCATGTTCCCCTGTTATGAAAAAAGAATCTGTTACTGCTGGTGGTTTTGTGCTGCTTTTTCTAATGAAGCATGTTTTCTGTAAGTGGAAATGCTAATAGGCACTTAGAATGCAAAAAATCACTCTGCTGTTCATTTACTCACTGGTTTATAAAGGCTGATTTGCACATATTACCTGTACTACAGATATTTATCTCAATAAAACTCTACATTCTGACACAGTTTACACAAAAGCATTACTTAAGTTTCATGAAACATGATACAAAAATTTTATATAGGGATTTCATCTGAAGTACATGAAAATATTACATATTTTGTTTAAAGGAATTCCATTTATTTTTATGGTTTAGAAAAAAAGAACATATCATTGAACATCTATTTAACTCTTCAATGTCACTTTGATTCATTCCAACATTCTGAGAAATATGGCTTGGTCTGATGTCAGACTGTGGCTGAAAATTGGGAACACACACACACACACACACACACACACACACACACACACACACACACACACACACACACACACACACACAACCCCC
>Ga0123355_10010445_pt1 | contig 14229 bp, 12 predicted proteins | sample TergutEmb28metaG_3_FD_89872 | JGI IMG/M metagenome (GOLD analysis project Ga0123355, IMG submission 89872) | Embiratermes neotenicus P1 segment gut microbial communities from Petit-Saut dam, French Guiana - Emb289 P1 | ecosystem: Host-associated > Arthropoda: Insects > Digestive system > Gut ...
AATTATGTTGTTTTTCCGAGGGGATGAATTTTTCTCTTGGTGGGAAGACGATTATGGTTACATAGTAGCTTATGACGAAGAAAGCGGAAACTGGCGATATGCTTATATAGTAAACAGTGCCATAGAGCCCGTTGGGCAAATTGCGGGTGCATTTGACCCGGAAATTGCCGGACCCGGCAGAATAACACGCGAGGCCATACAACCACTTATACAAAGCGGCTGGCGTTTTGACCCCGGAGACCCAACATTAGAATTTGTTAACGGACAAATATTTAGAAACAATGCCGAAGGAAGTGTGCTATCACCAAAAGCCCCGGTTATACCTACTTTAATACAAGCCGGTCAAGGCTCTGCCCCATTTATCCCCGGTTTTAACAATGCTGTTGCTCCCGGCGGTCAAATAGCCCCACCAACAGCTATGCCGCCCACAGGCGGCGGTCAAACAAGCGGTAGCGGAAACGACGACGGGCCTGCAATAATCGGCTTTGCGCCTGCAGCTCCACTTATGTCGCACCTACCATCCGGGATGCCCTCGTTTTCACCAGGCATCCCGCTTGGCGTTACGCCACCTGCACGACAAATACAACTGAATCAGCGACTGTTAGTAGTTTTAATAGAATTTGACAACGTAGCACTACTGAGGGACTCTGCTTTTTACTATGATAAATACTTTAATACATCCCCCGGTGCTATATCTGTAACAAACTATTTTAGAGACATGGCGGGCGGGCGAAACATATTTACTCCCGCCGGAAATGTAAATTCAGGCGGGAGTTTCCGTATGCAGCTACCCGGCAGCAATGTGCCTTGGGCGGCAAGCGGAGTTAATGTTACCATAACCCCAAGCACCCATAATGGCGTTGTGCATGTAAGATTCCACATGAACCACCCTAACAGCACATGGGCTGTGCCAAGCGGCCACGAAGCTACCCAAGCACTTGTTTCTTTAGCTGTGTCCGCAATACACAATAACAGCAATTTTAATTTTGCCGGCGTTAATGTATCTGCCGTAATTGCAGGCGGCGAAGCTGCCACTCATTACAACCACGGCGGCCAAACTTGGGCCCATGCTTGGAGCTTCCAAGGCTCTTTAGTTGGGCAAACAGGCTGGATGCGCTATGCGGCATATGGCGAAAGACAGCGCGGCGGACACATTGTGGGAATAGGCATTGCTACCCACGAATTAGGACACGTTTTAGGCTTGCCCGATTTATATGACCTTACAGGCGCGTCTGAAGGCGTTGGCCCTTACAGCCTTATGGCTCATGGTATTTGGGGCAGAGGCCCCGGCGATACGGCTATAGGTCAAAGGCCGACGGCTCTTGACCCTTGGTCCAGAATGCAATTAGGTTTTGTGCAACCTACAGTCGTGCGCGACAATAACTGGAGCGGTGATGTAAATAGCTTTAGCGTTGGCGGCGGCAATATTTTAATGGTAACCACTGCGGCGAGCAGTAGCCAGTTTTTCTTGGTGGAAAACAGGCAAATGGACAGTGGCTGGGATTTGGGTATGCATCAATGGATAAATAACCCGAATGTACGCGGCGGCATAATTATATACCACATTGACGAGTCTATGCGAAGCGAAAACCCATCAGATATGACCAGAAACAACAACAACCGCAACCGCTTGATGGTTGGCGTTAGAGAGGCAGATGGTTCAAACTTCCTCTTTAATTCTGTGGCAAGATGGAATAACGCAAACAGCCACTTTTTTACCGCAGACTCACATCAACTTTTTAGTGCCGCGTCAAACCCAAACAGCAATTTTCATACTGCTACAGGACGAAACGCGCCTTCCGGGGTTGAAATAATAGTCCATGGTGAGCGTAGCAATACAATGGAGGTTGAAATTATTGCAACAAGAGGCGGCGCGCCTTCAGGCGCACCGGCCGCTCCCATGTTTGCTGCTGCTGCCGCCTTTGGATTTACGGCTGACCCCGCCGCTTTAAACCACACAAGAATACAAAATCAAGTGTCACTTAACGCAAGTGTGCCCACACTTACACTTACGCCGGACACAACAGAGATTTTGCTATATAACAGGACAATTCAATTGTTACTAGATAGCAACTTGAACTTGGCAATCAACTCTGAAACCGCAAACACCCTACTTTCAACAGATTTATTGAGAGAAATTCTTGAAACAGACAACGGCGGCATATTAAGGCTTATTGTTACTGAGCAAAACAACCACATAAATATTGATTTTTAACACATGTCATAACAAACCGGGATGACCGCATGGTCATCCCGGTTTGTTATTTTTTAAAATTTCAGTAAACAATGGCTTGTTTTTTTATTGTCAATATTTTATAATAATATTATACGGCTATTCAAAAACTAAACATATTATCAACTTTATGGAGGCGGTAAAAATGGGTATCGAAAATAACAAAAAGAGCATTAAAACCAAATTAACTTTGGCTTTGGTTGTTGCTGTTCCTTTAGTAATTATTATTGCGACCATTGTGCGCGTGCTTCAAATGCGCGGCATACTATATGGATTGCATGGCTCCTATGCCAATATGGGTGAAATGATTGGCGACATTGCCATCTCTACTATACCCACCGTGCTTAGCTTAATCATTGTGGTTGCTGTTTTTATGTTTATTATTTCGCGCCACCTTAAATCATTAGACGCTCTAAAGGAAATGGCACATCAATTGTCTAACGGCAAAACAAACATAGACATAAACGCACAAGGCATAGAAGACGCAGAAATTAGTCAGGTCGCCGCGGCTATGTCTGACATAGCAAAATCATTAAATACACTTAGAGATGACTTTGCTCAAGGCGAAAAGGCCATAGGCGAAGGAGATATTACCTTTAGCATAAAAGATGAAAAAATGAAAGGCGTTTTTGACGATATTCTTAACAACTTTAACAACACCACCCAAGAATTTGTAAATTGCCTAAACCTTTTCAGCGAACCCTTGCTGCTTATAGACGCAGACCACCGCTTGCTTTTTGCAAACGAAACAATGCGCCGCTTTAACGAAACTCAAGGAAAAAACATAAAAGGAATACACATAAACGACTTTTTGAACGGCGATGTTGCGGGGCATGAATACGTTAAAAAAACTTTCGCGACAGGCAAGGCCCACTTAGAGACCTTAATTAGATTGCAACTAAACCCGCGCCAGATTTTTGACCTGGAGTTAAATTGTATACCTGTGCGCTATCGTGGCGGCCCTACAAAATCTGCAATATTGCTTTTAACAAACCTTACTCATATTAAAGACGCACAAAGACTAACGGACAAGCGCGATAATTACCGCATTGAACAATTTGCTAAACTTACTGAAAACCTAACAACAGCCTTTAGCCAAGGGCAACTTGAAGTAGCCATGCCGGAAACTACAGGCCATGACAAAGATACCCAAGATATAGTGCAAGAATTAACTCTATATCCGGCATTTTAACCGAGAGCATAGGCTCTATTAATTCTTATATAAATGAATTGCAATACACCCTTTACCAAGTGGCAAATAAAAATCTTGATTTAGAAATATCGCGCGAATACGCAGGCGATTTTAACAAAATAAAGGAATCAATAAACACAATTTTAGCAAACATGAACCATACTTTAAGAGAGATATACAATTCCTCTTCACAGATGCAAGACAGCACCAGTATTCTGTCAGACAGCACGCAAGAAATGTCACTAAGTTTTGTAGAGCAATTAGAATTTGTTTCCAAGGTTAATGAGCAAATACACAGCATTAACGAAGAAATAAACACAAATTTACAAAACGTAAATTCAGCTGCTGAATTGTCACATGCCGCTATGTCAAGCGCACAGGACGGCAACACGCAAATGACTGATATGCTTACCGCTATGGACGAAATACGCGGCAGCACAGACACGATAGCCGGTATTATTAAAACCATCCAGGAAATCGCCTTTCAAACCAATATTTTGGCTCTTAACGCTTCTGTAGAAGCAGCAAGAGCAGGCGAACACGGCAGGGGCTTTTCTGTTGTGGCTGAAATGGTGCGCGCTTTGGCAATACAAGCGGCGACAGCCGTAGAAGATTCCACCCAAGTTATAGAAATCTCAAAAGAAAAAGTGGACACCGGGGTCAAAATTGCCAGACAAACAGCCGAATCTCTTAATAAAATCGTTGACAGCGTAGAAAGCATTGACCTTACCATAGAAAAAATTGCAACATCTTCTGCGCGCCAAAACACTGCCATAAGCACCATTGAGCAAGGTATAGACAGAATTAATGAAATGGTAGAACATGACACCGAAACGATATCTGCAAACGCCATCGCTACTGCGGAATTGCTCGCCCAGTCCGACGCGCTAAAGGAAATGTTAGCCAATTTTAATTTACGCAAATAATTGACTTGACTTATCGAAATGTTTAGGATATACTATATATAACTTCATCAAAGGAGCTGACTAAATGACCGCAACAATTACTAAATGGGGTAATTCTAAAGGCATTAGAATACCCAAGGCCTATCTTGAAGACCTTGGCCTACGCACAAACGACACCGTAGAGATTGGCGTGAACAACAACACAATTGTTATTAAAAAACTAAACAAACGCAAAACCATTGAAGAAAGGTTTGAAGAATTTTACGGAACAGACTTTGAAACTTCTTTAAAAGAAAATCCGTATGATTTTGAATTGCTTGATTGGAGCAAAGCTAAAGGTGAAAAGGCATGTTAAAACAAGGCGACATAATAAAACTGGATTTTAATACGCAGTCTTGGTTAGCACTGGTTATAAGCAATGATAAATACCACAAAATATCACAAAACAGAGCATGGGTTTGCCCCATCGCCTTAACCGACCGTGACTACCCAATACATATACGTTTGGACGAGCACGCAGTTACAAGAGGGGTTGTTTTGTGCGACCAAATAAAAACCATAGACACCGAGACTACCAAATTTGAATTTATTGAAGTTGCCCCCGACAATATTTTGCAAAATTCTTTGGATATCATTAACGGACTTATAACATAATGTCATAAATTGACAATTTGTCTGGGGTAAGGGCTATACAAACCTTTGCTGCCTTTAAAAAATATTTGATTTTTTGCTTGTTTAAAATTGTTATCGTAATTATTAAACACGTATTTAGATTGTATTGACTTATAGTAAATAAAATGTTATAATATTACACGACTCACACAATAGACTAAATTATAGAATGTACTTTACGATAAAGCACACGACAAGATTAATGGGGGAATTGCCGTATGACATACGATATTAACGAAGGAATAAACCGCATAATAACAGACGAAACCCAAGCCGACAAAACCCGCGTCGGCTATGTTAGGGTAAGCACAGTTGAACAAAACGAAGCCCGACAAATAGAGGCTTTTCGTGATTTAAATCTTTACAAAATTTTTCTGGAAAGAGTATCTACCAGAGACCCTAACCGCCCAATGTTGCGTCAATTGATGGAATATGTCCGAACCGGCGACACTGTGTTTATTAAAGATTTTTCCCGTTTGGCTCGCTCTACTAAAGATTTGCTGGACATAACCGACGAACTTACCCGCAAGGGCGTAAAAGTGATTAGCTTAAAAGAAAGCCTAGACACCGAAACCCCTACGGGCAAACTTATGCTTACTCTAATCGGTGCTATTTACGAGTTTGAGCGCGAAAACACCCTTGAGCGTCAGCGCGAAGGCATTGCCATTGCCAAAAGCCAAGGCAAATTCAAAGGCCGCAAAGAAATTGACAGGCCCGGCCAATGGGAAGAGATTTATAATCTATATAAAAGCCGCGTTATAACCGGCACAGAGGCCATGAACCGCTTGGGTCTTAAACGCAACACATTTTACAAGTTTGTTAAAAAAGAGAAAAACGAACCCGACGACGATGTATCGCCGGGGATTACTGTTAAAAATCAGGCATAGTTTTCAGTCTTGCGCAAGAAAGGTGGCCTTGTGTCGCCTTTTTTGCGTTTTGTAAAACTATAAATTGACATGGAATAACTTTGTGTTTTACTTAACATAGTTATTTTGATATAATACTTTTAACAAAATCATAGCGAGACACGAAAGGGGAAATTAAGGTGAGCACTTTTAAGCTGGGCATAGATATAGGCTCTACCACCGTTAAACTAGCTATGGTGGATGAAAACAATAACATTTTTTTTGAAAAATACGAAAGACATTTTTCTGATATACAAAACACATTGCAAAATTTGTTTCAGACCGGACTTGAAAAATTTGGAGACATAGAGTTTTTTGCTCAAATAACCGGCTCCGGCGGCTTGACAATATCTGAGTGGATAAACGTGCCGTTTGTGCAGGAGGTTGTGGCGGCCTCGCGCGCTGTAGAGGCTATAGCTCCCGCTACGGATGTGGCTATTGAAATTGGCGGCGAAGACGCTAAGATAATTTATTTTACGGGCGGCTTAGAGCAAAGAATGAACGGCATTTGCGCCGGCGGCACGGGTTCTTTTATAGACCAAATGGCTACCTTGCTTCAAACTGATGCTTTAGGGCTAAATAATTTGGCAGAAAATCACAAAGTAATACATCCCATAGCCGCACGCTGCGGAGTTTTTGCTAAAAGCGACATACAGCCGCTTATAAACGAAGGGGCAGCAAAAGAAGACCTTGCGGCATCAGTGTTTCAGGCGGTTGTAAGTCAAACTATATCAGGCCTGGCTCAAGGCAAGCCCATTCGCGGAAACGTGGCTTTTTTGGGCGGCCCTTTGCATTTTTTGCCCCAATTGCGTGAGCGGTTTATAAAAACCCTAAACCTAACCCCCGATAACACAATAATACCCCAAAACTCGCATTTATTTGCCGCCATGGGCGCGGCTTTGCTGGCAGACAAAGAAAAAACCACTTTTGGGCAGTTGGTACATAATATCAAAAACAATAAAAAGATAACCCACGAAATTGCGCGATTGCCGCGGCTTTTTGAAGATGAGGACCAATTAAAAGCCTTTATTGCTCGTCACGACAAGGCAAACTTGCCAAAACAAGAATTGCAGGAATATAAAGGCAAGGTTTACATAGGCATTGACGCAGGCTCTACCACAACAAAATTAGCGGTTGTAAGTGAAGAGGGCAAATTGCTGCACTCTTATTATTCCGGCAATATGGGCAGTCCTTTGACTGTTATAATCGCCGCTTTAAAAGAGATTTACAGCATATTGCCAAAGGAAGTGACAATCGCCGGGTCTTGTGTAACCGGCTATGGAGAGGCCTTGGCAAAAACTGCTTTAAACGTAGATTTTGGCGAAATTGAGACTGTAGCGCACTATAAGGCGGCGGCTTTTTTTGAGCCGGAAGTGGAATTTATATTGGACATTGGCGGGCAGGACATGAAATGTATGCGCATTAAAAATGGCGTTATACATAATGTTTTGCTTAACGAGGCCTGTTCTGCGGGTTGCGGCTCTTTTATAGAAACCTTTGCAAAGTCGCTTAACATGGATGTACCCGGCTTTGCACAAATTGCAACCCTTGCAGAAAACCCGATAGACCTTGGCTCGCGTTGCACTGTGTTTATGAACAGCCGTGTAAAACAAGCGCAGAAAGAAGGGGCGGAAGTAGCGGATATTTCTGCGGGGCTTTCTTATGCGGTGATAAAAAATGCCCTGCACAAGGTTATTAAAATAACTGACCCGGCGGAGATGGGCAGGAAAATAGTGGTGCAAGGCGGCACGTTTTATAATAATTCCGTTTTGCGCGTGTTTGAAATTGTATCGGGACGGGAAGTTGTGCGTCCTGATATTGCGGGGCTTATGGGGGCTTTTGGCGCGGCACTTGTCGCTAAGGAGCAAAGCGGCGGCCAAAGCGGCCTGCTGGGGCTAAAAGAGCTGGAAAAACTTAAAACGCAATCCACCATGACGCGTTGCAAGCTATGCGAAAACAATTGTCTTCTTAATATAAATAAATTTACAGGCGGCGGCGTTAAAACCTTTATTTCCGGCAATCGTTGCGAAAAGCCGCTTGGAAATCAAGCGGGCAGTGGTGTTGCAAAAGGCATTGATTTGTATGAATACAAATACAATCGCATTTTTAACTATAAATCACTTCCCAAAGAAAACGCGCCGCGCGGCACTGTAGGCATGGTGCGCGCTCTTAATACATACGAAAACTACCCATTTTGGCACACATTTTTTACAAAACTCGGCTATAGCGTAGTTCTTTCGCCAAAGTCATCAAGAGACGTTTACGAAAAAGGCCTTGAATCCATGCCAAGCGAGTCCGTTTGCTATCCGGCAAAATTGGTGCATGGGCATGTTATGGAATTAATAGCCGCCGGAGTAGATATGATATTTTATCCAAGTGTGGTTTATGAAAAGCGCGAATATAAAGAAGCGCATGATTGCTTTAACTGCCCAATCGTTGTGAGTTATCCCGAGGCAATAAAAGCCAATGTAGATGAAATACATAGCTTAAACATAAACTACCGCAACCCTTTTATAAACCTAAACGACAAAAAATCTATGCTGACAGAGCTAAAGGCCGAATTTAGCCACATGCCCGCCCAGGAAATAAAAGAGGCTTTTAACGCGGCTTGGCTGGAAGCAGACGCGGTCAAGGCCGATTTGCGCAAAAAGGGCGAAGAAGTGGTAGCGAACCTTAAAAACAGCGGCAAATACGCTATAGTGCTGGCAGGGCGGCCTTATCATATAGACCCGGAAATCCACCACGGCATACCGCAAATGATTGCGGCCTATGGCGTGGATGTGCTTACGGAAGACGCAGTTTCGCATATGGCTAATGCCCACGACCTTGGCCCGCTTAATGTGCGCGACCAGTGGGTGTATCACTCACGTTTATACGCGGCCGCAGCTTATGTGGCTCAAAATCCTAATTTAGAATTGGTGCAGCTTAATTCCTTTGGTTGCGGTCTCGATGCGGTGACTACCGATGAAGTGCAAGACATTTTGGAGGGTGCCGGCAAAATTTATACTTGCTTAAAGATTGATGAAGTAAACAATCTAGGCAGCGCGCGTATTCGTATCCGCTCACTTTTTGCGGCTTTGGCAGAGCGAAGCAAAAAAGACATAAAGCCCCACAAGCCTCAATTTAGAGCCAAGCGCACTGTCTTTACAAAAGACATGAAGCAAAAGCACACAATAATTTGCCCACAGATGGCACCAATTCACTTTGATTTGGTGAAAATAGCCTTTGAAACGGCAGGCTATAACATGTACATGACCCCCGCTATCGACAAAGAAGCCGTGGACATTGGCTTAAAATACGTTAATAACGACACATGCTATCCCGCTATAATCGTAGTGGGGCAAGTGCTTAAAGCCTTGCAATCAGGCGATTTTGACATCAACAACGCATCGGTTATAATGACCCAAACGGGCGGCGGTTGCCGTGCATCAAATTATATAGGCTTTATACGCAGAGCCTTGCGCAAAGCGGGTTTGGAGCATATACCCGTAATTTCTGCGTCTGCCGGAGGCATTGAAAAAAACCCCGGCTGGACATACAAAATATCAACAATCAAAAGGGCCATAAAATCACTTATTTACGGGGATTTATTTATGCGTGTTTTATATGCCGTGCGCCCCTATGAAGCAGAGGCCGGCTCTGCCGACGCGCTGTTTGCTAAATGGCACGAAATAGCAAAGGAAGACATAAGAAACGGCAATGGGCGGTCTTTTAAAAAAAATTGCTATGACATAGTAAAAGACTTTGACAACTTGCCAACGCTTGATATAGTTAAGCCAAAGGTGGGTGTTGTAGGCGAAATTTTGGTTAAATTTCACCCCACGGCTAATAATGACATCGTAAGCCTAATTGAAAACGAAGGAGCAGAAGCCGTTGTACCGGATTTGCTGGATTTTTTCCTATACTCCTTCTTTACCGCAAACTTTAAGCACAAACACCTCGGCGGCAGCAGACTTATTAAGAACGTGCTAAACATAACCATAAATGCAATGGAATCCGGCAGAAAACACATGGTAGCGGCCTTAGAGCAAAGCAAGCGTTTTCACGGCCCAAAGCCTATAGACCAATTGGCAGAAATGGCAGCCCCTTTGCTGTCCATGGGCAACCAAAGCGGCGAGGGCTGGTTTTTGACCGCCGAAATGATAGAACTAATACAATCAGGCACGCCAAATATTATTTGCACCCAGCCTTTTGCCTGCTTGCCAAATCACGTTACAGGCAAGGGCATGATAAAAGAGCTAAAACGGCATTACCCCGTTTCTAATATCGTAGCAATAGACTACGACCCCGGAGCAAGCGAGGTTAACCAGCTTAACCGCATAAAACTTATGCTGGCGCAAGCAAAGCGCAATTTAGAAGCAGTAGCCGTAACCGCGCAGATAGATGAAGCTAATAACGTCATTTATCAAGGGAGTAAATAACGCTTTATTCTTCACCGCCGAGCGGCTTCGTGATGTAATTAAGCAAATGCCGGGGTGGGGTCAATGAAAACAGACCGTTTATTATCAATAGTGATATATCTGCTTAACCACGATGTTGTTAGTGCAGCTACATTGGCCGAGCGGTTTGAGGTGTCCAAACGTACCATTTTACGAGATATTGAACATATATCATTAGCGGGAATACCGATACAATCCACGCTGGGTGCAAATGGCGGGTATTCAATAATGGAAGGGTACAAGATAGATGGACGGATAATAAGCAATGAAGTCACAGCTACGATTATTACTGCGCTACAAGGACTTTTGTCGGCTTATGGAAACAAGCGGTATAATGAAGCATTGGAGAAAATATCAACGGCTTTTCCGCAGAAACAGACACAGAATATTTTTCTTGATTTTGGGGCTTCCGGAGAGAACGAAGAAATTCAGACAAAGCTGAAAATACTTGAAACTGCGATAAATAGCAAATCTCCCGTAGAAGTCCCATATGAAAATACGTTAGGAAATTCATCTTGCCGTTTGATAGAGCCGGTTGCATTAAATTATCGGTGGTATGCTTGGTATTTACTTGCATTTTGCACATCAAAACAAGACTACCGCATATTTAAGGTAGCGAGAATTGGTGAAATCAAGCCTACAAAATTGTCTTTTTCAATAGTACATGACGAACCAACCAAGTTACTGGAAAAAACATTTCAAAGTGGTAAAAGAAAAGTCATTGATATTACTATTCTTTGCAAGGCAGAGATAAAAATTCCAATATGCGAGTATCTTGGAGGCAGAATAACCGAAACACAGGAAAATGGCGATTTTATTATGCAAATTCACGCACTCGAAGATGAGCGGATGTGGTTTGCCATGCTCTTGAGTTTTAGTGACAAACTGGAGGTGCTACAACCCGAATCACTCAAAATACGATTGATAGAAACCGCAAAAAATATTTTATCCCTTTATCAGCAATAGTGACATACAGGTGTCACTATTGCTGTTGTATAATAGAAAAAACAATGAGGAAGGGATGAAAAAATGAACTTTAACAAAGAAAGAGGAATTGCTTATTGTGGGCTTGCTTGCGTGTTGTGCAGCAGCACAAACTGCTCTGGTTGCGTAAGTGAAATAGTCTGCGGAAAAGATTGCGCCATTGGCAAATGTGCTGTTCAAAAAGGCGTAGATGGTTGTTACGCTTGCCCTGATTATCCAGGACGCATAGGCGAGCAGGATGCGAAGCATCCGACCAGCCCTTGTGATGAAGGTATGTTGCAAAATAAGCGGATTAGGGCATTTAACCGATATGCACAGGAATTTGGTAAAGATGCTTTAATCGAGCGTTTATATGTCAACAATCAAAATGGCATTGCATACCACAAGCCAGATGAGTCGGCCGGTGATTATGATGTTTTGGAAACAGAGGACAAAATTTATGAGCTATTGCGATATGGACAAAAATAATCCCTATAAGCAATGCCCTATATACGAAACATCCAGCTTCACCCTGCGCCTTGTGTCGGAAGAAGATGCAAGCGACCTACTCACTTGCTACTCCGACCCAAAGGCGCAGGAGTTATTTAATATTGATGGATTTCCTACGGATTGCAATTTCGCTACGCCCAATGAAATGTTGAATTGCATTAAATTCTGGATTATGGAGTATTCGCAAGAAATGTATGTCAGATTTGCGGTAGTGGCTAAGACAACAAGTAAAGCGATTGGCACGATTGAGATGTTCGGAAGCGAAAACGGAACAGGCATCTTGCGTATTGACCTTGCTTCTGATTATGAAAAGCGGGTATTTCTGGATGAGCTGCTGAGTTTGAGTACCGAACAATTTTATGACTTGTTCAATGTTGACTGCATTGCTACAAAAGCGATAGACGTGGCAATAAAGCGCATTGATTCGTTGAAAAGGGTTGGGTTTCAACCAAGTGAGTATAACGGCAGAAAGCATTACTATCTGCGGGAAAGAGAATAGTGTATTTAAGAGAAGAAAAGGTAATTCATAAATTATCTCGCAAAATATTAAACCTAAAGTTTATATTTTCTCTTGACTTTTGGTTATATATGAATTATTATACGATGGAGGTTATGCAATTAAAAAAGTGTGAAAAAAGGTTTTATCGGTGGTCGTGTCTCTGACTTTTCTTCTTGTTTTTACGACACCACTTTCAGCAAGCGAACGCACATTTGCTGAGGCAGAATTATTAGAGTTAACGAGGCTAGCAAGCGAATTGTCGGTAACAGTTGACGAAATTATGAATTTTGAGACTAACTTGAGAGCAGCATTCGATATTTCAAACGAAAAGGTTTATTTTGCACAACGAGACAACTTTGATACTTTGAGCGATATCGAAGTTCAAGTAAGTGAAAATCTCTTTTTGACAGTCACAAATACTATTGAATATGGGGAAGCTGATTTTTTCGTTGTGTGTGATTCCAGACCTTCCTCCGCGTGGATTGATTTTACTGTTACGAGCACCGCAACCATAAGAAGTGTTGTCGGGATTACCTTAGTTGAAATGCGAACTTTTCATCGTTTTTTCCAAATGCATGGCTTGCCTGCATCTCCCGTTGATGCCCGGGGTGCGCTTTCAACAGGTTTGGGCTACGGCACAAGTACGCACTCTAGTCTCACGGGTATGTCTGGTAACACTGCCTTTGCAAGAACGACTTTTAATATTGTGTATGCAATTGGAATCTCGCCAATCAATATGATTATTCAGACATCTCAGATTAACGCAATTACAAATGTGCCTCAATTTCATGGCCCTGGAGGAGTTCACTCTATATGGACATCTTGGCAATAAAACACGATAAAACACCTTAGAAGTTATATTGATAGGGGTATTAATATGAGTAATGGCAATAAAGGTAAATGGAGTAACAAAAGTAGGGCAAGTAAGATTTTTTTTATTGTGATTGTTGCTTTAGCCTTGTTTGTGATGTTTGTTGTTTTACTTATGCCCTCATGGGATGTCATTGTACACGACAACCAGTTAATTATTCACTATGATTATGAATAAATGATAATAATTACGTCAAGCACCCTGCCTGATTTATACTCATATAGCACCTTGACCAACCCTAGTCCCAAATGCTATACTACCAACAAGAGGTGGTCATAAATGCCAAAACCAATTTCAAATGAAAAAAGGGCAGACATCATTAGACATATTCAAGCAGGCGAGCGCAAAGAAGATATTGCGAAATGGTTGCTTATTACTCTTAGAACTGTAAATCGTGTTTTAGAGCGGTATAACGAAACAGGTAGCTACTTGGCTTTGCCTAATGCTGGTGGACAAAAACCACTAATAACCGAAGAAACAATGAATCAAGTAGTCCAAAAGGTCAAAGAAGTGCCTGACATGACATTGCTTGAGCTGATTGATGAGTTTAACCTTCCATTTTCTGAATCTGCCCTATCTAGGCGACTAACTCGCCTTGGCTTTACTTACAAAAAAAGACACTTCATCCAAACGGACGAAAGAGAGAAGATGTAGTAATTGCCAGGGAAGCCTTCAAAGAAAATCAGGCAGATGTAGACACCTCTACTACATACTGGCTTGACCAAACAAGTATTAATGCTGGCATGACACGGCTTTATGGCAGAGCTTTATCGGATGAACGAGTAAATGAATACGTACCTGACGTTCGTTTTGAAAGAACCTCCATAATGGGAGCCATGGGCTTAGGTGGCATCATAGCTCCACTCACATACAAAGGTACGCTAAATGGCGAGTTTTTTGGCACTTATGTTAAAGAGTGTCTTGCTCCCGCAATGAACAAAGGCGATACCTTAATGCTTGATAATCTATCAGCCCATAAGGTCGAAAACGCTCTAAAACCGCTCTATGATAAAGGTGTTAATGTTGTGTTTCTTCCACCT
>Ga0123355_10010447_pt1 | contig 14228 bp, 6 predicted proteins | sample TergutEmb28metaG_3_FD_89872 | JGI IMG/M metagenome (GOLD analysis project Ga0123355, IMG submission 89872) | Embiratermes neotenicus P1 segment gut microbial communities from Petit-Saut dam, French Guiana - Emb289 P1 | ecosystem: Host-associated > Arthropoda: Insects > Digestive system > Gut ...
ACTTGGTTAGTTATTCAGTCAGTCAGTTTGTTAGGCAACATCGACTACAAATGCGCTGAAGAACACAATGATAGCAAACAAAAATAAAAAGTCGAAACAATATCGGAGCAATATTATTGCTACTACGCTATTTTACGTAAGTGCTTAAAGAAAGGTATATAAAGAAAATATTAACATTTTCATACTGGAGAAATGAAAGGGATAAAAGGAATTAGCAAGTGCTTCCCAATGGACAGACAAGCAGCCAACTGGATCTGACTGCCTACACAGCCACGGCTCTGCAACACACCTGAAAAATACCACTAAGTCGTCAGCTCCTGAAGATGGATACAAGGTGGCCCGAAACATGTTGAGCAAACTATAAAGAAGAAATAAATATAATACTAAGTGACATCTAGTTGGTCTCTTAATCCACATTCATAACCGGATTAAAACAGCCCGCTATATGTGCTTATCCAGGGCCAGATAAATCCAGTCCACGCAATCCCCATCGATTTGTTTACGATCAGTTTTCATATTATTATTTAATCTATGCCCACTTCTTTAAGTTGTGGTCTTTTCTGCAGGTTTCCCCACCAAATTCGTGTGTGCACCTGTCCCTTTCTCATATAGGTTGGATGATTTAACGGGGAGTCTTCTGGGGGGTAAACGCGGTACGGGAAACAAAGCTTGATGGGTGAATCCAGACAAAGTATGAGCATTCCACATACACAGCTTAATTTGTGTGTATTAAATGTGTGGTCACTTGACAGAAATCCAACGGTTAAGAGTAGTTAAGAGATATATCTATAGCAAACAGAAATCCGACGTATAAAAGTTCTGCGCGTCTTTCGAAGTTCTTAGTGCGGTGTTTATAAAAATAAACCTGCATTAAAGCGTTAGTAATCATCAATATCAGCGGGGGCATGTACAAGAAGACCTGAATTATGGAGAAATTTTGTGATATGTTAGTCCAGCGAAAGTGACCTAATTTATTAATGACTTGAAAATTAAAAATTATTAATATACTTCCTGATGAAAATGTTATATTTGATATAATTATTGTAATTTGTGTAGATCAGTTACAAAAACAAGCATGTATTCGGTTGATGCTCAGGCTTATGTTAAATTTGGTCTGGTTTTCCTTTTCATGCGAGAAAGAGTGTATTCGTTTGCAACATAGAAAATATGGCAACCCTATTTGAAGTCTTCAAACTTTTCATCAAAATCTCTAGACGAATATAAGCTTACGGCGACGCAAATTGATTCAATCGAAGGTGGGTGCTAAGCCATCAGCCACGTAGAGTTGATTATGTATAGGTGGAATTACGAGTATCTTTATGTCGACGTCTTTTGGTGCTTGGTGCTGGTATTAGACACAGACAGTTTCGTCTTCAGTGAGTGAATAACCTACGCATTTAGCCCGTCAATAAAACGCTGACTGCTCACGTAGTGACGTACATATTTATGTATTATTCACTTTAGTGTTTAGGGCTCGATGTTCAGTAATAACTTCATTCTCTCACTCTGTTCTACGAGACGCCGGTGTCTTTGTAATTAAAGGAGAAGCAGCAAAGGCGGCAGCAGCAGCAACAACTCATATCTTCTACTTCTCTTCGTTTGATGTCAACATCTATTTTCATGTTGGACAGTGCGCAGTTTCTGAGTTCAAGTGGATCGATACTCAAGTCATAAATCACATTCTGAGAATCGTTCTGATTAATGAATACATTAAAACCGGTGCACTTTCGTAGAGCCCGTAGCTGATCTGCTCCCCTGCACGTTGCCGCAACACACAGTATCGTCTGCTTTTGCCCCAGCCGCAATAAACAGAACTTTGTGCAGCGCGAGTACGGCTTTTAGGCGCGTTCGCAAAGAGCAAAAAGCGACTGTTAGCTTCGTCATGTGTGTCCGACCGCATGAAACAAGTAGGCTCCCATTGGACGGATTTTCATGGAATTTGATATTTGAGTATATTTCGGAAAACCTCAGAGAAAACTGAAATTTTATTAAACTCGGACAACAATAAGGGGTACTTTAGATGAAGATCACTAGATATTTTTATCATATCTCGCTCAGTTCTTCTGAGAATGAGAAATGTTTCAGATAACAGTTGTAGAGGAAACCAAAACACATTTTGTATTCGGTAACTGTTTTTAGAATTATTGTGCCGTTCTTGAGATAATGTGGAAAAATCTGTAGAGCGGGACAGGCCATTGCTGACAATATGGCGCATGCGCATTGCATGCTGGATACCTAAGGCTACACACACACACACACACACACACACACACACACACACACACAATATGTAATACTTATTGCTTTTCCACTGCAACAATGGTTGCACGACCTCGCCTGTATGTTACATTGTCTGTCCAGTTTCTTCTTGTTCTACACGAAATTTTATATACTGCCTATCACCTCCAGGTGGAACAATATATATATATATATATATATATATATATATATATAAACTGAGGAATGTGATGGAAGAAGACTTAAATGTGATAAGACAAAGGTGGATGACAATGTCACGACTTGTATCATTCACGGGGAAGACGACAGACTTTAGTTAAAGACCGTTAACACAAGGACATTAATAGGAAGATAAACATGGAAGGGATAAGCTAGTCAGTGTAGTAACTAGGCTAGGACTGGTCTTCGGGAGTTGGATATTCTCTTGAGGAACGTTTTTCTGTTCTCAGAAACATGCAGACCGGTTCTGGAGCACAGCTGGTACTCTAACCAATAGTTACCGTGGGTCCTTCCAGGGGGGTCAAAACGGCAGGAGTCTGATAGTGGCCCCTTATCTCCATCTAACTTCCAGGATACGAAATGCTGGATATAAAATTATACATCCTTTCTGTGTCGTCACGGAATGGAGGGACAGATTCACCTTTTTAACTTCCGCACCTAGAAGAAAGAATAATATTAAATATATCTTAAACAAATATTTAAAAACTTTAGCCTAAAGTTATTTGCTTCATTGTAAACTTTAGTGGTGGGCTGTGGACATAGGGCCTCAGGTTCCACAAAAGGTGGGGTTTTCTTCAAAATTTGAGCTGATAACATATTCTTAAGATCTCCCCCCCCCCCTCATGTTGTTAGTTCGGCAGGTCTCTGTGTTCATTAAGAGGCAAAACTGTTGTACATTACAAAGGAATATCTTCAATCATATCTCTTAGAAAGGTCGTTGTCACGGAAGGATAATCGCAATCAAAACTTACGTACATCTGCTGAGAATTTAAAATTCTTATTGCCATTGTAAAAATTACCTTAATTCATACAAGAGATTCGAATGGCTACCTGCAGTTTCTAAACATGCCAGAAACTTACATTCATCAACACGCGCCGAATTTCATCGTGCAATATTAACAACTGTTAAATAACAATTCTTAAACTATTACAACATTTGCATTGTCCCATGTTTTCTCTTCTTCATTTCCGCTAATATTGCTGTCAGTATTAATTTAGGCCTTCGCCCTTCTAGGATGTTAAATAACCTACAGCCGTTTCGGAAGCCTGAAATTCGTAGAATTTTAATTTAACATATGGGCTAGAATTCGTTTCTTTGGAAAACACGGTCCGTATGGTTTTGCGCGCACTCGTTGCACACCAGGCTCCGAATTTAGACTTATGTAAAAAAAACTTCCTGAACTGCAAGGGGACTGTCGTAACAACGTGTGCTACCTTACCTCTTTGTTTCGTTCTCAATGAGCAATGCCTCATGGGAAGAAATAAAATTATCCCTATTTTATTTTTCTCCAGCTGTGACCCTATACACATAATGTAAGAAATGACTAACAAGTATGGGCCCGTTTCAGGCGCAGGGTTATCAGTGGAAATAACACAGCCGCGGTGTCGGCAAACGGCTCCGAATGACGAATTAGTATTTCCACTACACTCGGAGACACGATAAATGTACCTCTTTATATTTTCAATTCCTATCACAAATTATAAGAAAACCAAGTTTATACAGCAGTGTGTTTGAATGGTGTGGATTTAAGAAAAAAGTATGATTATGTCTTACAGTCTTTTGTAATTTATGCCGTATAATTTGATATATATTCATAATTTACTTCGTAGGAACCTGCAGCCTCCATGTTTAGGAAAAAAGGACGAAGATGTAGGTAGTAGTTTCCTCTAAAGTGGTAGCTCCTATACTGCAATATGTACGGTGTTACATGTCAACCACTGCAAACATAATATTTACTGACATGAGTGTGTAAAATCTCATACAGGAAAAATACACCCGAAAATTATTTATGAATGTCATCTTGGCTTTGAGGGCTTTGGTTGTTTATTGAGACAAAAGACTAAAACTGAAATCATTTATTTTGACAGTTGTAACAATTTGTGACTTCAATCACTTTTACTGAACTGGCTCAGTATAGCTTACGTTCAAACTTCATATTCTGCAAGTTACAGAGAATTCGTTCCACATCTTCAGTTACCTTCTCGTGTTACTCAATCACTCGTAGACCGTGACAGTCTTTGTAATGAGCGAATGAGAATTTATTTCGCAGTGAGCTACACCAGCTCCGATCTTCATCCTTCGAGATATTACGAGATTCACCAACTGGCGTAGCTGCATTAGCGATTGCTACCATCATCTGCTTCCCAGTGTTGTGAACAAATCCTGAAAGCGTATCACATATCGATTCGAGCGCTGAATTAATGCATTTTGCTCCCAGGCAACACAGTGGAGCAGTTATGACCCTAATTAAATTACTCAGTTATATTGTGAGTTCCAGAATTCTTTTTAATCCGTGATGGTAGGTCGTACTTACCCGTCTCAAAATAAAATGTGTCAGTTTTTTTCTATTATTAATAAAAAGTATTACATGTTTCGTTCTGGAAGATTTTAGTGAAAACTCTTTGGCTTATGTATGTTTTCTATGTTCATGTTCACAATAATGACATGTATGACTTTCCTTTGGAAAGTATGAATTCAATGAAACTTAATTTATTTTTTATTTTTTTTATAAATTACACTAAATTCCTCTGATAGTCACAAGATTGAAATCTGTGATTGGGGTTGAGAGATATGACTTTCACTTAAATGCACTTTGCTTTTTTTTCAAGTACAAAGCGTATAAAATTCCGCTGATGCTGTTCGTAATAATGGCATATATGGCTGAGACTAAGATGCGACTTAATTTATTTTGATTTACAGCAAAACTCTAAGGCGTTTCCTTACTGACGTTTTTAACAACGAAATATATGATTTGGGTTAGCAGAATCATCTGTACTTGAAGGTAATTAACGTTTGTGTGACGTAGAAAATATACAACAGTTTTTTCTGATATTCATAACATGGCAACGTTAATATTTGAGAACTGATGCCAGTTTTATCTCCGCAATCATTTCGTTGTATTTGATGTTACATAAGCCCTGAATTTACGAAATTATTCTTTTTCACACCCCCACCATCCCGTCTAGTGCCGAGGTGCTAGAAAGAGTAGAGCTATGCCTTTACTCACTATAAGGGCCTTCGTGGCCTATAAAGGGGTGAAACCTTCTTTCTGTACAACACAAACCAGTAACTGACAGACTGATTGGGTGGCTGCGAAATAATTCTTGTGTTATTGAGCCAGTAAGTATCACCTGAAATTATATACTATTGTTTCTGCTGATTTCACTGTAACTGAAAGGGAGCGAAAAGGAATTTATGATCAAAGCCATCACGTCCAGGCACATTTAAGGAAGAAATTGCAGTGAAACGTGTACGAAACTAGTGAGACACTATACGATTTAGCGTTTTCACGATTCACTTCTGGGAATTGATACAATAAAAGTCCACATTGACTCAAGAAACTAGTACGTAGAAACCAACGACGAGCATATTATTCTATGTCCACAAATTTATTTGAAATGTTAGTTTTAAGAAATCCGTAAGTTATACCCAGATCAGTGGTTAACTGGGTACAAAGGGATCATTTCGACTTTTCTGGGCTTAGTTTTGCTTAACAGTTTAGGAATTCTGTCGTAAGTCCTGACTTACGTTTGTAAACCGTAATATACTTCGACAAATGACGTAGTTGGTATAGTGACTAGGCTACGGCTGGGCGACAGAGGAAACGTGGTTCGAATCCCAGTAGGAGCACGAGATTTTTCTCTTATCCAAGAGTCCAGAACGTCTCTAGACTTCAAGACTTCGCCCCATATCCTATAGAGCTGGTACCGGGGACGATTTCTCCGGGGTTAAAGCGGCCTAGCAGTAGAGCTGAGTATTTCACCCCTATTCATTGCCGAGAATAAGAAAGAGAGAAGAAGTAGTTTCACTCCTTCTAATACATTTAAAGTGTGCACGGAGACAAGCTTACCAAGTTCATGTGCCGAGAGTGTAGGAATTCCGACAGCCTCAACGTCCTGGAAGCCTAAGGGCCTGTCCAGGTCTCTGACTGGATAGTTTTATGGAGACAAATTTACATTTATGTTCTATATACATGCTTGGTCATGGATAAAATCAAATCAAATAGCCATGTCAGTAGTTGTGTGCAACGCAAATAACAAATACAGCCAGCACTGGCGACTATTTGAGCAGGGTTAAGGCAGCCGAAGCGTGAAGATGACCCCTCACATTCTCTGGTGAAGAATGCCGGTACGTCCATTTTTATTTTCACTTCTCCATAAATCTTAATTTTTTGTGCTTAACCACTGGGTATCAGCATCTAAAGAATTCGTAAACAAAACGTGTGTGTAATGTACTAATATCATTAAAAATAAACATTGTAACTTATGTTTTGTAAATAAACAGTAATATAAAGAATAAAGTAATCTGGAAACAATAGCACAGCCAGGCACTTATTAAGTGTTCGTAGCTGTCCGCATTTGGATCAAATAATTCTGAAAATTCTGTGTAGTACAGTGTACGTAGTGTTTGAAACCTGAAGGCGTGACACACACACACACACACACAAACACATACACACACACATACACACATACATACATACATACATACACACACACACATACACACATACATACACATACATACATACATACATACATAAATACATACAAACATACATACATACATACACACACACACACACACATACACACATACATACACATACATACATACATACATACATACATACATACATAAATACATACAAACATACATACATACGGACTTTTTAAATGTGGTACTAGAAAAGCTAAATTAATGTAAACATCTGTTAATGTTCATGCAGTACCTCGTAACAAAATATATTGCCATTAAATAAGCTGTTTCTTCAGCCGTAGACTATAATTTCTGTCTATCGGGTCATTCCATAAAACGTGATACAGAAGAATGTGAAAACTGAGGTCTTCTGGTATAGAATAAAAACGATCCGTTTGATATGACTGTTGATTACAACACAAAGTGCCTGTTTACCTTTCAGCTCATGGATAGGCTTCGCTGCTGTTCGTTTGTAGATTTTATGTAACGTGAGAAAGAAAACTAGACGGAAATTATGAAACTTCTCCTAATGTAATTGCCTCCAACTTCAAATTATTTCCTGTCTATTGGGTCCTAGCATAGTTCATTTTACACTCGCGGATTGCACTGGACGGGAAATCTACATGAAATTATTAAGCAAGGCTGACGTATCTGTTTGAAATAAGGCGGAAAAAGTAGGAACGTATATTGCAAAAGCAGATAAAAGCGAAATATTTGTACCCATAACCGGATATTGTGAGGGTGGCCGAAGTTAATTAGACATGTGGAATGTAGCACAATTCTGGTGTATGAGAAATACAGCATTTTAAGTCGGGTAAGCTGAAGAGAAGAACTCTCTTGGGACTAAAGCATGTTGGTAGAAACTAATAGAATGGACTTTCAAAACTGTTTAATGCAGTAGACTGGTTGAATTTTGCTCAGATACATTCCTTTGATCGATTTAGTGAACACGGTGATGAAATGTCGGTTGCCATAAGACAGTGGACGTCTTGACCAGCTGAGAAATTTCAGATTTGAAGGAGAAACCGCTTCATTCGATTAAAATGCCTACTAAACTACAGAAGTAATCTAGAACTGCTGTCTGTCTGTCTGTGAGTGCGTTTTTTGCTTCTCGTATTTGGAAACTTAATTCTATTTAGCATCTTTGCTGCGGAATTGCATTCTAAGATGGCAGTCTGTAGACTGACATTTAAATGGTCTTTCCCTTGAAAATGGAAGAATGGGTGTACGTTTTACACCATAACTCAAGATCTAAGTTATTATTAAATGTTATGCAGCGTAGATTGGAGGTCAGTTACCGAATTTTCGGGACAACACATCAGAAACGTCGGTAACTATTTGCTAATCTGGGCTGCATATTATTCCGGAGGAGAGAAGATCTTATTCAAATCCCGGCGGAAGCCGGAAATCGCGCAAAACTTTTTTTTTTTAAGTAAGGCATCCCCGTTGTGTTTTGTACGTTCAATATACCGTATGTGGTGTACAATTATGAAGTTATGTAGTCATACACAACTCTCAATTTATTAGAAGTATTAGCTGTATTTCTAGCTACATGTTTCGGCTCATATACAGAGCCATCTTCAGGCTAGTAACTTTCAAAGCACCAACAACTTTACATTCAAACCACTCCGAAGACTAGCCTGAAGATGGCTCTGTACATGAGCCGAAACATGTAGCTAGAAATACAGCTAATACTTCTAATAAATTGAGAGTTGTGTATGACTACATAACTTGATAATTTTACACCACTTATATCGCGAAAAACATAGCCCACCATTTTTCTCAGACGTTTGTGCACGTGATTATACATTCCTAACAAAAAAATAAGTACCACAGTTAGAAACATGACCCTAATTTGCAAACTATCGAACGGACAACGTGGATCATTGTACATGCAAACACAAATCATTACTTTGTCTGAGTGTGCATGGAATTTGTAAAAACTCAAACGGAAGTACCGGCGTATTGTTTATCACAAGCCATCATCTTGTTAAATTAGTTTACGTGAAACTGTCAGTAGTAAAACTCCTTATGGTGTTGGTCTGGACACACGTCGAGTTTCAAAAATTATCAAAATAGCCAGCGTGAGCCCTTTCAAATTGTAAAAGTAAATTGTTGTTCTCTCGGCTCTGACACAACATATTGCAGCTGTCGACGGATATCGAAATCAAGATTTCACTGAAAATGAACGCCACGATCTTGGACGTTCTCTCGTTTCATATCTTTGTTATACTGTTGCTAATGTTACGAACGTTCGCAGCGTATAACTAGCAAGATGCAACGTTTCACAATTTATTTATTTCTGTAAGATTCTCTACATGTTTCAGATGGTTTTTCCAACCATCATCAGAAGCTCAAAACTGCACATACAGCGTCAGGTATTTATCAGACCAATAATGCTGCCTGCTGCTAGCCTGGCCTGGCCAGGCTAGCAGCAGGTAAAATCGTGCCTTTTATGAGATAATGTGGAGAAATATTGTAGCGCTGGGAAATAAACATGACAATATTGCTTATGCTCATTGCATGCTGGGTAATTAAGGCTACACACAGTCAGATCATGTAACATTTATTGCTTCTCCACTGCAATAATCATTGCAAGAACAAACCTCAGGGTTACGTTATTCGTACCGTACATTGCCTGTCGTAGTTATCATATGCTTGTATGAGGGGCCGTCTGGAAGAGGCAGAGTTGGGACGGAGGGGGAGACCAGTGGGCACGGGTAATTGTATACGTAGATTATTATGATTGTAAATATTCCGTAAATTTGACTTATTAAAGAGTTTGATGACAACAATAATCTCATAGCCATGCAAGTACTGCAAAAAAAAAAACTCTGCACTGAACAAGGTCAACTAGCTAAGCCACTAAACTAATCTAGAAATTGACATATTTTATGACTGATGACTGCTTTGTTAAAAATCAGGAAGTTGTATGTATATGTTATCGTTGTATTAAACAATGTTCGTTGATAGTAAACAAGTTTATCACCAACCAATTGCATCATTTTTTAATATAAAGCACTCGTAAACGGTGCGGCCACTGTCCGTAGCCATCTTTAGGCAGTATCAGTACTTACGGACATACACAGCATTACTCTAAAATTTCATCCTAGAACTGGCCACGAAGGCCCAGAAGGGGAGTAGAAGTAAAGTTCTACTCTTTCCTTAACCTCGACGCTAGATGTGGTGGGTGGTCAACGCCTAGCCCCAGCCTTCTTACGCCCCGGAGAGACTTGGTACAGCATTGCTGTTCAGCTTCTACATAATAAATGGTAAAATGCCATATGCTATTAAGAGAAGAATGTATAGTATAATATTAAAATTGTGTTAAAATTGTACAAGACAATCAGTAAAAACATCTGCATCCAACAGTCTTTCGAGCTACCAAACGTTAAATTCCACAAGTTGACACTCCATGCTGCCATCATGAAGGATCACTCTGGGCTAAGTAACAGACGTAAACCACGCAATATTTGTTGCTGTTATAAAAGAACTCTAGAATAGGAATATTTTGCGATATAGGTTTATTAAAGGGCATTACTTCTGAACCAATATACGTAAAAAGTTTTGAGTTTTTTGTTCAGTTTGTGTGTTCACCCCACCTCTTGCTAACTATGCCAGTTTTTACTTTATGTGAAATTTAAATGGGCTGGAATTTGGTTGTTTGTCTTGATATTATTAAGACTTAAAATAACGCTGCATTTTTAGACATCCGAAATACAGTTGTTGACAAACCAAACGCAAATAGCAGTTTAAATTATCTGAGAGTAAATGATGCTTGTTGAATATTTTGTACCTGCCGAAATGAAAATATTCGGAAAAAATATTGAAGAAATATACTGTCTTCCATCTTTATTCCTCATATAGTAATCTGTGAGTAAAACGTTCTCATCCGTGATAAAGGTAAATTCAAACACACAGAGACAAATTTTCATAGCAAGAGAGAATGTAATGAGAAGCGAGAAACGTAATGAACTTAACTTGTCTCGCCTGTCGTAAGCCATGCTTTTAGGCGTGGTATTACAGTGTCATTTTCCTATTACGAGTATCCTATATAATTTAACCTGCCTTTAATTCCAGGTAATCTCACTGCCCTGACTAAACCAATGCACTTGTGAATTTGTGTACACACCTTACCGCCGATGCTGTTAGCTTCACATCTCAGATAGCTAGGAATTTGGCGACTAATCCTAAATCCATGGGACAAGTAAAGTTGTGGTTAATGTTATGCACACCGTAACGCATATACAGTAGTATATGGGTTTAGTGTGACAGAACGCCCTTAATTCTTAACATCGGAACTAGACAATGATTTACTGAGAGCTTCAGGACGCACCTGCTTTAACGCCGGGGGAAGAGTTACCGGTATCCATTCAGTAGGAGGCGGGGTAACCTGAAAATCCAGTGGGGCACTTTGGAGAAACGAAAAATCAGAAAAGGGGTTTCTTTTGGAGCCCAAACTGTCTTTACTTTTTTTACATAAGCCCGTCCGTGGACCAAATGGGCGATCTGGTTACAGTCCACAAATTCACAACTTAAATTTTAATATTATCTTCCAACTTACATCAAATTCTGACAAGTTGTTGCTTCCTTAAATATTGCACTTTTGTTTCTTTCTTGTGGAGGTGGAAAAGTTACAAGTAACTTTATGAACACCGGAAAGGATAAAAAGTATTTCTCGGGAGAAATTATGGTTTCTTATCCAATTTATCTGTTAAGTATAATGGATTGAGGTTTCGTGTTTTTCGGACGATAAAAAAGGAAGAGATTCTTCCAGGACGGGTAATTTAATCATGTGATGAATCTCTGAAGTCAACATTTTAATGGAATTCCGCCCCTATATTCTCTGGAATAGAAATTAAAGTACATTTGTAGGGATATAAATGTCTTAAGTACATGTTTACTTTGAAATATGAATAAATGTCTGTGGTACGGAGGTACTATTCTGTGTTGAGTGAATGTGGGTGTTAAAATTGTTCTACTATTGGGTTCTTTATGTTTGCTATATAGAACCTTTAAACAAAGAGTGTTGTCTTGTATCCTAACAATTTAAGCAATTTAATTCTTTTCCCCCTCTTATATTCTTTCTCATGAATGGTAAAGCGTATGAACTGCATGCTATATCTGTCAACAGGAGTTCCTTCCTCTTGTGTGGTTAGTGGAAGTTAATTTGTTAGAGATCGGAACTGTGCTAAATCAGTCAGAAGTAATATCGAAGTTGTAAAGGAAATAGTTTTCTTGCTCGGCGCGATGTCTAATGAGCGTAGGAATGATGAGAAATGAGTACACAGGTTAGTTCAGAAATTTGAAATAAAGACTATTACCATCGCGGATGAAAATTTTGAATTGTGGGATGAAGAGTGGTATATGTACTGACTTCAAATGGCTTAGGGCCATTTCCGATAAAAACCCTCGGAATACGGTAATGCATATTTTGTTCCATATTATACCAGGGATTTCTCGGCGTTACAGCAGGCATATCAAGAAGGATTCCATTCGACGTATAAATTTATTAACTTGCCTGTCAGTGAATTCGACAACAATTGTAGGACTTCTCTTTGCTTCCAGTGTGTGCCATTTTCTCACGTAACGAGCAGCACTTGTCTCTGACAGTAACAACATTTTCTGATATAATTTATTTTTTCTGGACCATTTTCTTTTAGTTTTTTCGTTCATAGTTCCCAGCTAATTAAAAAATGTATTTCAGGAATATAAAACTGAACATATTTTAACCTTTCGCGACTCCCATTTATTCCGCTTATTTACTGCTTAGTATGAGAATTCTTGGAAGTATTTTAAATTAAACTTATGATTAAGTTGAATTACTTGAAGTTCAAGGGCGTGAAAACTGCAATCAGTGAAACAGTCCTTATTTAGGACACAAACTTAAAAACGTTAAGTACCGTAGTTTAACAATACCTACTCCTCACTCAGTATTGTTCGGGTGATAAAATCGAGACAAATGAGATGGCCGGGCATGTAGAACCTATGGGGGAGAGGATAGGCGTACACAGGGTTTTGGTGGGGAAACCTGTGGGAAAGAGAACACATGGGAGACCCAGGCGTAGATGGGAGGATAATATTAATATGGATCTCTCAGGAAGTAGGATGTTGAGGTATAGACTGAACTGAGGTAGTTCAGGATAGGGACAGTTGGCGTACGCTTATGAATTCGGTAATGAACATCGGGTTGCATAAAATGTGGGGAATTTCTTGACTAGCTAAAAACTGGTTATATTCTCAAGAAAAACTCTGATCCATGGAGTAAGTAAGTAAGTAAGCAAGCTGAATAATATGGAAACCCTTAAAAGTTTAAACCGCTATTTTTGAACCAGAAGCAATTCCGTCCACGTTAAAAGATGTTCCTATACGCTACTCCGTTGGGATAGAATGAAGACATTTTATGATTCTTGTAGGTCAAATTTGAAAAAATCCGGAGTTCGCGTTCTGCTTTCATAAATTACCGAGTTGATTTACATTTCTGTAACCTTTGAACGTATCGCAAGTTACTGTAATGAGAAGCCATGACTTTGTCTTATCTGACGTAATGAATAATTCTGGCGTCTTATGTAACCAGTTACGTAAACTGAAACCTCTGGAACCGTAGGACGTGTTCTGTTCCTTTGCCTTCCAAAGCCACGTGGTTCGACGAAACATCTGACACCACATTTTCAGGGTACGTAGGCCTAAGGCATACGACGCTGTGTGTGTGCTTTTCTATGCCATTATTAATATTCCCCGTCACGTTCATTTGAAGCAGTCACGAGCATGTCATGTACTAGACTGTTGGGGGGGGGGGGGTGTTGGATGGTGTACTGAAGTTCAAGATACATGACACTGATGTGTAAGAAGCAGAGATACCTACTGACATCACAGAGTGCTGTTTGTTTCTACAGATAATCATAACAGACGGGAATTAAATACCGGTATGTAAATTGTGATTCAAAATATTATAGAATGTAGATCCCATATATTGGTACCCTATATAATAGGAGTTCCTAAAATTTTGTGCCATAGACCCTTTTAAGTGTCTGGTGAAACCTACGGACCCCTTATGAGAAGAATTTATTTCAATGCATAAAATAAAATACATAGGTGTATAGAAACTGTATCTTTGCAATACAATCTGTGTTATAAATTGTGTTACAAAGGACACTAATTATAATATTCATTTACTGCAATTGGGTTGTCACCCGGTGGCAGTGGTTATTTTACATGTAAACAAAACATGAAATTGGTTACTACTAAATTTAAGTCGGGAGGGCTACATGAGAAGCATGTAGTGGCAACT
>Ga0123355_10010448_pt1 | contig 14227 bp, 6 predicted proteins | sample TergutEmb28metaG_3_FD_89872 | JGI IMG/M metagenome (GOLD analysis project Ga0123355, IMG submission 89872) | Embiratermes neotenicus P1 segment gut microbial communities from Petit-Saut dam, French Guiana - Emb289 P1 | ecosystem: Host-associated > Arthropoda: Insects > Digestive system > Gut ...
AACCGTATTGCTGTCCAACATCGCAACATCATACCCAAATATATTAGACACAGCACGGAACGGTAAGAAGATATTACCGCCTTCGTTTATAGTGCGTAACTGCCCGCGCGCGCGGCCAGAAAGTGGGCCTGCCCATGCAGCAAGGTCTATTTCACTGTGTTGCACGCCGTTTATGGTTACAGACACACGTGGGTCGTTAGATGTTACAGCAAGCGAAACCTCGCTGCCGTTGGTATGATAGCCAACAACCGTAGCCCAACCGGCAATTGGTGAGTTAAACATGATTTGTGTAGCCGGGTCAGATTCGATAAGGATAGCAAACGCACGAAGAGATACATAACCTACACCGTCACGGAACAGAATTGGCGGCCCGGTAACACCAGGGAAATTGTCTGTTGTGCGAACTGGGAAGGACCTAAGCTCTCCGGCTGGTGGTTGATTGCCGCCCGGAGGAGGCTGGTTTCCGCCCGGCGGAAGTGTTTGCCCATAAGGGGCAGCCGGGAAGCCGCGCCACGTAGGGGTTGCAAACCCTGTTGCGCCTGTTGGATACGAAATTTGGAAGTTAGGCGCCGTATTGGCAAATGTGTTTTCTCCAAAGGTTACATTTGCGCCGTTTGTATGGCGGAATATCGCCCTTGTAAGGCCGGTTGCGCCCATAAATGCACTGTTCCCAATGGTTTCCACAGATGCAGGGATATCAATAGTGGTTAAGCTCGTAGCACCGGCAAATGTGTTGCTGCCAATGGTTCTTATTGTCGTTGGTATCGTAATTTGCGTTACATATTGGTTTTGGAAGAATACGACATCTCCAAGGCCACCCACTGTCATCCCATTCACAATAGATGGGACAGTAACGGCGGCGGCTCTTCCCATATAACGGGTAATCACCACTTCGTCACGGGAAATATTGTCTGCGCTCATTACCCTGCGTATGGTGTATTCGAATTCACCGTACACCAATATCAGTTCGCCTGTTTCCGGCTCTGCAACATAACCTTGCCATATGGGGGTAGTAAAGCCAGTTGCACCATATGGGAACATGATTCTAAAGTTAGGCGCAATGCCTACAAATGAATTTGTGGCAAAGTTGGTTATCTGGTTTGCGTTTGTATGCTGAAGCACAACGGAAGTAAGATTCCTACAGTTGAACACCGCATTGGGCTGTATCGTGGTTACCGAAGCAGGCACTACAATAGATATAAGTGTCTGGTCGCTTACGAATGTTTCAGAAGCAATAACCCGAACCGGGAAGCCCTGAATAGTACTTGGAATAGTCACAACAGACTCCGTACCGTTAAACCCGGTGATGGTAACTTGCCCGTCGGCAATAGTATATGTCCACATTTGTGGGTATGCTCTAAAGCCATTCCATGTAGGCGTTGTAAAACCTTGGGCGTTTACCGGATAGTATAGTCTAAAATTTTCGTGCACGCCGGAAAAAGCGGTGGTTGGGAAATTGGTAAACACATTCGCATTGGTATGGCGCAAGTACACAATTTCCAGATTTGGGGCATTCGATACGGCATCGTCAAAAATAAATACAACGCTTGCCGGGATTATCAACTCTCTGATGTCTGCATTATTTACAAAAACGTTTGGCCCAATATAACGCACAGGCCGGCCGCCAATGGAAGCGGGTACTTGAACAGTAGCGTTAGTGCCGGTAAAACCGGTGATGATAATGCCTTGGTTCGTCCACTCGGCAGACTCCCATACTCCGCCAAGGTCTGCTTGGGTTGGGAAACCACGCCATGTAGGCTCTGTAAACCCGGTAGATTGGGCAGGGAACAATATACGGAAGTTGTCATTACGTGCACTAGGCGTTCCGAAAGTATTGGCGGGGATGTTTTGAATTGTGGCGGCATCGGTGTGCAGCAAGCGCACCCTTACAAGGTTAGAGCCGCTTATTGCATTGTTGGCAAAGGTGTGTACACTTGCAGGAATTACAACTTCTTGCAAGCTGGGCGAATTGGTAGCCGTAAGCACATTTGCGCCAATATTTGCTACAGCACGCCCGCCAATGGCCGAAGGTATGGTTATCGTTGTTAAATTATTGGGCCCTGTAAAGCCGGTAATTGTAACTGGCCCTGTACCGGTTGCCGGTGTAAATGTCCACCATGCAATATTGCCGTCGCTGGCATACCAGTTGCGTGTAGTGCCTGCCGGTGAAACAAACGGCACATAGGTTCCGGCGTCGGAACTCACAGGCCTGGTAAGCCTTAAACCTGCGGGTACACCTGCAAAAATGGATTGGTCTGTAAATATTTGCCCAAGGCGCAAGCTCAAACCGTTTGCATGTTCGAAATGCACTTCCGTAAGGGAAGGATTATTAGCAAATGCTGTAGCGCCTATAGACTCTACACTTGCGGGGATAACAGCAGAGCGCAAGCCAGATAGGCCGAAAAATGCATTGGCCGCAATGGTTGTAACATGGCTTGGCGATTGGAATGTAATAGATGTAATGTTGCTCCTGTTTGCCCCGGTTATGCCTTGGAATACTGTGCCTGCAATGGTGCGTACTTGCGCACCGGAAGGCCCGGTATTAGGGAATACAATAGTGCCGTTTGCCGGTACAGTACCGGTAAAGTGCGTAATGGTATAAACGTTGCCGGAAAGCGAGAACGTAAAATTGTCCGTTACATTACTAGAACCGCTTATATGCCACTGGCGGCCATGATACAGTGGCACAACAAAGGCCGGATTGGTACCCACAAGGCGGTACAATCTTAGCGCAGAGCTTGTGTTCAGGAATATATCGTTATTGCCTAAAATTCCGCCATTTGCCTGCGTACGCAAACGCGAGGTATCGGTATGCTGGAAGTGCGCTGTGGTTAAGTTGGTGTTGTTTGCAAAAGCGTAGTTTCCTATAAGTGTAACAGAGTTTGGTATGGTTATGCTTGTAAGGCTATTGCCCATAAAAGCTCTTTGGCCAATGTGTGTTAGGGTGTTGGGCAACGTAAGCGTACCGGTTAGCCCCACACTTTCGAACGCGCTGTCTGCTATGCGTGTAACATTTGCGCCGTTAATTTGCGAAGGGATAACCAAATTATTCAGCGAGCCGTTATAGCCAAGAACGGCACCTGTATGCGAATCGAATGTAAAATTCTGGTTGTTCGCTGTGGCTACCCATGTGCCGTCGCTGCGTAAAATTTGCACAGGTGTTTGCCTATTTGTTGTTGTACCGTCTCCAAGCTGGCCGGCGGCATTTCCGCCCCACGCCCATACAGAGCCGTTTTGCGCCATAGCCACACTATGTGTGCCCCCTGCGGCGGCCCTTGTCATGGTACTGCCCATCCCCTGAACCGTTGCCGGAGTAAAATGGGTACCCGGCCCCGTAGAAGTTAAGGTTCCGTTACCTAACTGGCCGTGGCTGTTATTTCCCCAGGTAAAAACTTCGCCCGATGTATTAATGGCAATTGCATGGTTATGCCCTGCGGCAATATAAGAAATAGTCCTGTTATTGGTCGAGAAGCTATCACTTAATGGGATACCGCCATTGGCTCTGCGGTCTGTGTTGGGGTTTGTAGATGTTGGATAGCGCCCAACCCGCCCATTTGTATTGTCTGTGCTATAAGCAAATACACCGCCATTTACTATGGTCAATGTAAAATTGCCGCCGCCAGAAGCCATTGAAACCCCAGAACTCACCATTTCGTGAGACCAGTTTACATATTGATGGTCACCTACTGTTGAAAATAGTTTGGCAACCTGGAAGTAGTTGTTACTTCCGGCGCCCCATAAGCGGTCAGCATTACTTACGGCAAGAGAATGATTGCCGCCGGCAGATATCGCTCTGATATTGCTGCTTCCTTCGCCTATTGTCAGTGCAGGCGGTACAACGGGGCTGTTGTTATTGTTATTCACGGCTTGCCCAAGATTATTTCTTCCAAAAGCCCATACTTCGTATCCAGACCTTACAAGCACATGTGCTTCGCCTGCAGAAACTTGGCTTACACTTGGCAGCCCAGACACCGCCGCAGGTGTATGACGCCTGTTATCGGCAGTGGTGCCCGGTAGCACGCCCAACTGCCCATGGGTATTATCGCCCCACGCAAATAGCTGGCCGCCAACAATAGCATAGCTGCTCAGGTATCCGGCTGCTATATATGAAGCACTTCCGCTAAGGGGTACACGCACAGGTATGCTGTTTGTAGCAGCGAAGTTATTGTTAACCCCTAGCTGTCCGCGTGCATTGCTGCCCCATGCCCAAACCTCGCCATTGGAAAGGCGAACCAGGGTATGGTTTGTGCCTGCTGCAATCTGTACAGCGGTTACACTAGATGCCTCTGCGGCAAATGGCAAAAAGCCAATAGACGCAATAGTCATTACAAGGGCCAAAGCCAAACTAAGTACCCTTTTCATCGTTTCATTTCTATCTTTCATTGCTGCCTCCTTGAATCGTATATTTTATCAGGGATGATTTTACTGGAATTTCTGCAAAAAAACAAGGATTTCGGGGTAAACTTAACCTTTATGTAACAATAACCTCTTAAACGGCACAATATTTTAGCCGCGCAAGAGGTTATTACGTCATTATTTCGTGTAGCTAAACCCGAATTTTGAATACATACCGCATCATAGTGGCTGCCTCGGGTTCTACTTCAACATTGCTCCACCTCACATCAATACATAGCAGGAAAACACCTGTTTCTGTAGGCGGTACAAAGCTATCTTTGCCTTCGTAAATAAGATCGAAACTTTCGTTGTACAAACTAAATGAAACAGAACTTGCGTGTTCGCCCCCGATAACAACCCTAAAATCACTTGTGTATTGTATCTCCTGCAACTGCCGGGCCACTTCCGCAAACGTGAAAGGCGGGCCGCTTACAGACATATACCTGGTGGTACCATGGGAAAAATGCCTGTATGGTTCATGTTCGGCTCCGTTTGCAATAATTATTACCCTGCCAATCTCATAAGATGGCTCGTGTTCGGGGCCGGGAAGCAGCGCATCTCCCGGAGCATCCAGTATCGGCACATTGCTTGCATTTACCATATCAAACATACGCAGCATGGTAACAATGCTTTGCTCCCTTGTGTATGGCAAATGCGGGGCAAAATTATTCTCGCCAACACCACCCATAATTCCTGCAGCGTTTACTCTGGTTACGCCTTCCACAGCCCACGGTGCGACGCTTTCAATATCGGCAAAAGTAATGTGTTGCCTTGGACTTCCGAATGGGAATGGGTGCCACATGGCAGCCGCCAAACGGGTTAGCATTACAGCTGCTTGCTGGCGTGTTAATGTCCCGTTAGGGTCGAACCGATTATTGCCCACGCCGTTTACTACCTCAAGATACGCCATCTTTTGCACGTTTACATCGTTTGTATCTGCAAACGATACGCGTCCAGTTATTTCGCCCCTTACGGTTTCGTATAGCCTAACCGCAAGCGCAGAAAACTCTGCACGTGTGATGGCTTGCGTGTAATTGGATTGCAAATTTTGCGGTACAAGGTTTGCGGCTATTGCTGCATTCACATCCTCTTGCGCCCATTGTGATGGCGCGCCGTTTGCAAATGCCAAATTACCGCTTGCTGCAATAAGCATAAAGCACAGCGCTAAGCCTATCGCACTTTTCATCATCTTCATTTTGAAGCCTCCAAATTTTTATTTTATATCTAAAATCATTTCCCACACTTGCTCTGGCTGCATCCCGGTTACACTTATATTTACAACAATATCCCCAAAAAGAACCGCAAAATTCATCTGCGAATGGCCTCTGCTATATAATTGCCGTGCCCGCACCGCGTCAAGCGTTAATTCTTCCGCAAGAAACACCGGGTTCATCACAAACTGACTAAGTTCTAGCGGTACAGACTCTGCAAACGGAATGGAGTACAGCGACAAGTCGAATTTTTCACGCTCATATATGGAAACGACATGAGCCAAATCGTGTGCGGTTGGCCTTGACACCTGCCACCGGATAGAATTCATACCAGCGTTCCAAAATGCCAAAATGCCATTAAAGTCTTGGGTCAGCATTCTTCTGGCGTAGTCGAAAGCAAAGCCACGCGGGGCATTTTCGGGGAAAAATACGCCAAAGCCTGGGTATGCGCGTACCTCTTCAAATGTTAACCGCTCGTCGCGGAGCTCCGGAATAACTGGGCTCTCCAAGACGCTCAAATCCGCCACGCCATTTTGTATAATCGTATTTACAATTTCCGTCAAACGATTCTGCCCGCTATCACCTGCAGCACTATCGTTAAGCTGAATGCGGTACGAAATGCCACTCAACTCAAAATTCGCGATATACAGCGCAGCGTTATCATTTGCATAACCTGCAAAATTACGGTCGAACACACCTGCTGTAACGGGTATGCCGTGTACATACGAAATTACTGGGTCGTAGTCAAACAAGGCGCAAGTAAATATTGCTCCCGGCGAAATTTGTATCGTTGTGCGCATAAAAAGATCATTAAACTTTGCCGTACTGCCATCAGGCTGTATTTCGATAATCGAAACATCAAATAAAACACCGTCATCATAATAATGGGCGGTGGCAGAAACAGGAAAGCCTACGCCGCCATTCGGTAAAACGGCGTGCACTTGTTCGGCCGTTAATTCATGCCAAAAATGCCCCGGAATAAAAAGCCTTGGCTCCGTTTGCGAAAATATTTTGTTTAGCGTAAGCGCGTACATTGACGGTGCGGCTGGAAGTGCTTCACGTACTTGGCCGCTGGTATCCGTAGGCGCAGCAGTTCCGGGCATTATCGCGTATGGCGGTGCCTGCAGGTTGGGTGGTGCAATATTTTCATTGCCCATCCTTGGAACTGCCCAAACGCCAACCAATAGGGCTGCGAAACAGGCCGCAACAGGCACAAGTACCTTCCATACCGGTCTTTTTGTTTCACCGGAATGCACCCTGTCAAGAATATTACCCAAAATACGCCCGTGGGCGGCATCGTCTGCTTTTATCTTGCTCCACGAGTGGATAATTATTTCACTTTTCATCAAAATCACCTCCAATTAAAGGGTTAGTTTTTCACGGAGTATTTTCCGTGCGCTGGAAAGGCATGAACGGATTGTCGATTGCGGTTTTTGCAGGATTTTAGATATTTCAACACTGTCATACCCCTCGTAGTAATAAAGGTACACAACCGTTTTGTACTTATCGGGCAGCCCCATGACTACACTAAAAGTATCGTCAATTTCGACACCTTCGGCTTCTAAATTATCATAATCATCCAAATTTTCACGCTTACGCCACCAATGCCGCAATTTGTTTTTACATAAATTTGCCGCAACTCGAATAAGCCACGCCTTTTCGTGCTCCATGCTTTCGAAAAATATCCCGGATGTTATCAGCTTGCAAAAAGTGTCTTGTATCATGTCTTCCGTATCCGCAACATTTTTCATATATGCAAAACAAATTCGGTAAATCATGTCTTTATGGCGTTCGTAAACCTCAGCAATCTCTTTGTCCGTACGTAACAAAGGGTTTGTCATAGTCTCCTCCTTCAATAGTAATACAATTGAGAAGGGTAAAACGTTACAAAACACGGATGGTAATTTTATGTAAAAACACGGACGGATATGGAATCCGCCCGTCGATTAAATGTTATATTTAATGAAAATGGTTTTCCGTAGAATTTATCAGCGAAATAATTTCGTGAATCAGGAACATCCGGTTGTCCAACTCGGCAATTTTATCCGCGCATATCACAAGCTCGTCGCACAAGTGCTGGGGGATATGTTCCTGATATTTATACCGGGCTTTGTGCTCTAGTGTAGACCAGAAGTTCATTGCTTCTGTGCGAATTTGCACTTCCACAGTAACATGCTCTGTCTTGCCGGAATAAAAAACCGGCACATCCACAATAACATGATAGCTGCGGTATCCGCTGGGCTTTGGGCTGCCTACGTAATCTTTTTCCTCCACGATAGTGATATCCGACATAGACCTTAGCAGGCCAACCAATTGGTATATATCTTTGGCAAAGGGGCAAATAATGCGCACGCCCGCAATATCTTTCAAATATTTTTTGGCATTATCGGCTGTGAGGGCTATGTCCATTTTGTATAGCTTTTCCGCGATACTTTCCGGTGATTTTATACGCCCTTTGATATGTTCGATGGGGTTGTTTTCTTGAAAATTTCTAAAATCCTCATGCATGATATCCAGCTTTGTAAGCAGCGTTTTTTGACCCCACTCATAAATGAGCAGCCAATTTTTTAACTTTGCAAATTCTTCGTCACTAAACCGTACAGACATGTACACCCTCCCTAATTTTATACCGGCAGCATTACAGTAAACACTGCGCCGCCCATGCTGGCATTTTCTGCCGCTACACTGCCGCCTTGCTGCTCAACAATTGACTTAACAATAGCCAGCCCTATTCCGTGGTTGCCATTTTTGCCTTTGCAAAAACGCTCAAAAACATGCGGGATAAGCTCCGGTTCAATACCGGCCCCATCATCTGCTACACGAATTTCTATACCATTCGCCTTTTTATGGCAGTACACCATAATTTCGGAAGCCGCGTGCCGTATTGCGTTAGAAATTAAATTATCGATAACCCTTGAAAATAGTTCGCTTACACAATTGTAATTTATTACATCCTGCCCAAAGTCGAAAGAAAAGCGTACTTGCCTCTTTTCTGCCACCGCCTGTTGCCGCATAGCAGAGTCTTGGATTAAGTCCACCAGGTTCATTTCTTCTGCCACTAATGCTGTGGTTATATTGTCTAGCTTAGAAATGTACAGGATATCCGCAACCAATCCCGTCAGCTTATCAGTCTCCTGCAAAATGGTTTGGCTTGCCTTAATGGGGTCCATAATTCCAAAAGCAATGCCTTCCGCATAACATTGAATAGACATGAGCGGAGTGCGTAATTCATGCGACGCATTTTGAAAAAACGCTTTTTGGTCGTTATCATAAATGCTTAGCTGCTTTGCGGATTTATTTAGGGCCATGTTCAAATCCTCAAGCTCTTTTTCGTTAAACTCAAAATCGTTACAAGTGAAATCGCCGTTGCCAATATTAAGCGCAAACGTGCCAAGCTTTTCTATAGGCCGCGTAATTGAATTGGATAAAAAATACGTAACAATGAGTGCCATAATAAACATAACACCGGTCAAAATAAACAGAATCCAGCCGGCCCTGCCAAGTATCCCAGATGTCTCTGCGTACACGTATTGCCCAATAATAAAATTGTAGTCCTCGCCAACCCTAAACCGCACGGCTATGTTAAAAATAATTCCTGTACATAAAAACGAAAAAAACAGCACGGCAGAAAACGCCTTCAAAAGCTTAATGCGCATTTTACTCTTCTTGGCTCTCATCGGCATCCCTGCTTTCTGCCTCTTGGTTTTGGCGTTCAAATTCTATACGCCTAAAAATTGCCTTAATCCGCATGGTAAGCGCCATGGGGCTAAAAGGTTTAACTAAGTAATCGTCACTGCCCAAGTCCAGGCCTGTGGCATAATCTAAATCGCTGTCCCGCGCCGTTAGCATGATAATGGGAACCCGGCTTATCTTGCGCAGCTCCTTGCAAATTACAAAGCCATTAGAACCGGGCATCATTACATCTAATACAATTAAATCTGCCGGATTTTGGTTAAAAGCGGCAAGCAGCAAGTCGCCGGTTTCAAAATCTTCTACGTCGTACCCCGCGTTTTCCAAGAATGTTTTAATTGCCAGCCGGATATTGGTGTCATCATCTGCAATGTATATTTTTTTGTTCATTTTAATTGCACCCTTTCGTATAAATGCTTGAATGATTGTATCACCAATTTCGTTGCGTTGTCCAATGGGCACACGGAACGTAATTTCCCAAAACGTAACAAACCCCGGCGATACCTGCGCCGAGGTTTGCTTTGCCCATCATCTACTTTTAATCCTCAAGTATATCCCAAGGCATTGAATATGGCCTTTCCAGTGCTCTCCAGTTTCTTGGTGCAATCAGCTGCGTCCATTTCTCGTGAATACCATCTGCCTTCATTTCATGGTTATGAGAGTTTGTGGCCTCTTGAATATACAAATAGTACCACGCATTCTGATTCATGTTATCCGGCCACAATATCATACCAGGCAGCAAATCGTCTGCGGTTTCCGGCAAACGGGCAAGTGCGCGGTTTACAAGTGCCGCAACTTCTGCACGGGTAATCAATTGGTCTGGCCTAAAGGTACCGTCACCAAAGCCGCGTACCCAACCTTGCAAGTACGCTACATGAATTGCGTCACTTGCCCAGTGGCCGGAAATGTCTGTAAACGCATCAGTTTCAACATTACTTACATGGCCCAGGCCAAGATAATTAACGACCATTGCGGCAAATTCTGCGCGGGTTGCTGCCTGGTTGGGATTGAAATTGCGGCCTAAAGGTATCCCCGCAAACAGCCCGCCCTGTTCCATTGTAGAAATGGGGTTGTTAAACCATCTTTCCAGTTGTACGTCCACAAAGGTGCTGTTCTGCGCCCAGATACTTGCACGGTGTTCGTCCGTTATCAAACGGAAGAATATTGTTGCTACTTGTGCGCGTGTGATATTTTCGTACGGACGAATAGTGCCGTCTTCTGCGTAGCCAATCATAAATGCAAAATGGGTTGGTGTTACAGGCATTGGATTAAGCGGTACAAACCTTGGTGGTGGGCTAATCACCGGTAGTGGGTGGTTAACCAGAGGCAGGTTATCGGCACCTTCTATATCAAATTCACCATTTATATATCCATTGCCAGGCTCATGTCCATGCTCATCTCCGTTACCAGGTTGGGGAGGCAATGGCGAGCGTGGCTGCCATGGTATTTGAGGCGGAGCAGGGTCTGGCGCGGGGGGTACCGGTGGCTGTGGAGGGGTTGGCGGTTGCGCCACCGGAGCCCATTGAGCATACAGGGTTTGGTCTGTGGTTTGCGTCACTGTGCTTGTCGGAAGCACCTGCGTTCCTCCGGTTTGGGCGGTAAACCAACCTTGGAACACATAGCCTGCCTGCGTTGGCGTAGTAATCGCCGCAAATGCGCTGGCATATGTGCTGCCAACAGTTGCTTGCGTTGTTTGTGTGGCAGGGGTACCCCCTTGCGCATCAAAGGTGATCGTAATTGTTTGTGTTTGCTGCGATGATGTCCATTGGGCGTAAACCGTAAAATCCTCTGTTTCTGTGATGAGTGTAGCAGGCGTCACTTGCGTTCCGCCAATAATTTGGGTAAACCAGCCGACAAATGTGCTGCCTGCCATAGTCGGACTTGCAACAGCAGCGAGGGGGGATGCAAAGGTGCTGCCCGTTGTCCCGGGTTCCTGCTGCATAGCAGGTGCGGCGCCTAACGCGTCAAAGCTGATTGTAAGCTCGGTGGGAACCCATCCCGCATAAAGGGTCGTATTGACTTCGGGAACAAAATCTGTAGGGAAAACCATGAGGCCGTCTGAAAATACGGGTGTGGTATACCAGCCAATAAAGGTGTAGCCGGGTTTGGTTGGTTGTGTAATGGACGCAAAAGTAACATTGTAGCGCGTACCGGGAACTTTGCCGGTAACCACCTGTGTTGACGGTGTTCCGCCTTGCGCATCAAATGTGATGGTCACAACCACGGGAATCCAGTGTGCAAATAACGTTTGGTTCGTGATTGCAGTGACCACTGTATCATCAAGAATCTGTACACCGGTGTCATCCCCGTCCTGCGTTGTAAACCAGCCGGCGAAAATATATCCGTATTTTGTCGGGTTTGGAACCAGAGACAGGATATTTCCATAAATGTCTCCTGTTTTTATTAACTCCTGCTGCCCCGTGGGCCAGCCGCCCTGCGCGTCGAAAGTAACCGTGATTGTGGGCGTAAGAATCCATTCGGCAGTAACGGTGGTATCTACTGGTGGAATATAGCTTGTCGGTAAAATTTGTGGCGAGCCAAACCAACCGGCGAAAGCATAGTTTGTTTGTACCGGCGTTGTAACCGCGTCAAGGACAGGGGCAAAGCTGGTACCGGGTATATTGCTGGGCACCACCTGTATTACAGGTGTACCGCCGTTTCCTACAAAAGTAATAGTCACCGTTGGGTTTGGTATCCAGTGGACATAGAGGGTGATTTCCTCACTCGCTCCCGGATCCCACACGATATCCGACGCAATCACCTGCGTACCAGGTGTTGCGTCGGGCGTCGTCCACCAGCCGCCGAAGAAATAGCCGGCACGATTTGGGTTGGCGGTGGCCGAAAACGCCGATTGAAATGTTCCGCCGACAGTCACGCCGCCGATTAGCCCGAGTCCCGGAACCGTAAACGGTGCGTATGTGGCTGTCGTATACATTTGGGCTATCGAATCCCAATAAAGTGTGACGCCAGAACCCGGAATGATATTAGCTGCGTCAAATGAACCACCGTTCGCATCAAAAATTACGGAAAGCGGCGGCACAGGTGTCCATTGGGCATACAGCGAATTGATGGCTGTTGTGATGGGAATGTCAGACGCTATTATGTTTCCTGCCGGTGCATCCGCCCAGCCGTCGAAGGTATAACCCAGCCATGTTGGCGTTGTGACGGCGTTGAAGGCCGCTTGATACGTACCGCCAATCATCTGGTCAGCAACGACCTGTTGTACGGGTGTGCCACCGTTACCATAAAAGGTGATGTCCATAGTCACCTGAACCCATTGGGCATAGAATATTGTATCGGTTGGCTGTACCACAGTGGTTGACACTATCTCGGTGCCACCTGAAGTAGGCTGTGTAAACCAGCCGGTAAAAGCAAAGCCTGCGCGTGTGGGATACCCAACGGCTGACAGCGCGTTGGCATAGGTCAGGCTCGGTGTAACCGATTCTTGCAATGTGTAATAAGTCCCATTAATTAAGCCGCCCTGGGCGTCAAACGTTACGGTAATCTGTGGGACGGATGCCCATTGTGCAAAAAATTGAGAAGATATGCTTGGAATCGGAGTATACAGGGTAACCAGGGTTCCGGTTGCGTCTGCCCATCCGCTAAAGGTATAACCCGGTTGAACGGGCGTTTGAACATTGCCATTCGTCATGGCCTGTTCAAGGTTATCTCCGGGAATTTCTCCTTCAAGCTGCTGCAACATGGGTAACCCGCCATTGCCGAAAAAGTTCAAGGTGACTGTGGGTGTGGAGAGCCAGCTGGCATAGAGTGTAATTTCCGTGGCCGGCATAGGGTCTGTCACAGTGGCCGTCGGCTCAACCTGAATACCGGCTGGCGGGCTGCCGGGAGCGCTTGGAGCAGTCCACCAGCCATTGAAATAGAAGGGACCGCCAACCGACGGCGGGTCGGGGTTGGGGGTAGCGGACATGGCAGGCGTATACGTTCCACCAATCATTAATGGCGTATAAGTGGCTGTCGTATACGTTGAGGTTAGCGGGTCATACCCTCCTAGCGTGGTTCCCGCGCCCGAAATAACATAAGCCGCATTAAATGAACCGCCGTTCGCATCGAATAAAACCGTGGTGGTTGGAATCGGTGCCCACTGCGCGTATACGGTTGTATTAACTGCCGGAATAACACTGGACGTGGTAATCTGGTAGAGATCTGTTGGTGAGTGAAACCAACCGGTGAAGGTATAGCCGATACGTGTGGGTGTAACAACGGAAGAAAGCGCAGTGCTATAAGAGGTGCCAGGTAAATTACCGGTGACTATTTGGGGGTTGGGTATGCCTCCGTTTCCGTCAAAGGTAATTGTCACCACGGGGTTTTGTATCCAGTGGGCATATAAAGTGATGTCTATAGCCGGCGCCGGGTTCCACACCGTGGATGTAAGCAATACTTGCACGCCGCTGGTATCCCCATCCGGTGTGGTCCACCAGCCACCGAAGGAGTAACCCGCAAATATTGGATTTGCGGTGGCTGAAAACGCCGGTGTAAACACGCCGCCGACGGTTACGCCGCCGATTAGCCCCAGCCCGGGGAATGTAAACGGTGCGTACGTGGCAATCTGCTGTGTCGGGTCCAGCGTCACACCGGAACCCGGAATGATATAGGCCGGGTTGAACAAGCCGCCCTGTGCGTCGAAGATTACGGAAATTGGCGGGTTGGGTATCCACTGGGCATATACCGTGGTATTGGCCGCCGGGATGATACTGGATGCCGTAATTGGGTTCCCGCCCGTGGCGGCGTCATACCATCCGTTAAATGTATAACCGCTCTGTGTTGGTGCGGTAACGGCGTTTAGGGCGGCGGCGTACATAGAGCCAACTCTTTGCCCGGTGACGACCTGTGGTGTAGGCGTTCCGCCGTTTCCGTCAAAAGTAATGGTCACCGTAACCAGTGTCCATTGGGCGAAAAGCGTTTGATCGCTG
>Ga0123355_10010449_pt1 | contig 14227 bp, 6 predicted proteins | sample TergutEmb28metaG_3_FD_89872 | JGI IMG/M metagenome (GOLD analysis project Ga0123355, IMG submission 89872) | Embiratermes neotenicus P1 segment gut microbial communities from Petit-Saut dam, French Guiana - Emb289 P1 | ecosystem: Host-associated > Arthropoda: Insects > Digestive system > Gut ...
GCGACTTGTGCCACTTACATCATAAACTGATTGGTTTTTATAACCGCGATGAAAAGTGTTTACAGCGCGGTACGAACTGGGCCTTTAAATAAAGTGATCTGACATTCGTCTTTAAAGGGTTAAATGCCACTATTTTCGGGTGGTCTGAAACTTGTCTCATTCTAAAAATAATGTATCTAGCTAATGATACAATGTGTATATGTCTTCATGTAAAGTATCCGCTATTCTTGCCAGATATTAATGAAACTTGAATTTTCTCGACAAAGTTTTGAAACATAAATATCAAATTTCCTTTAAATTCTTCCACTGGGAGCCGAGATTAATGCGGACGGACGGACGAACAGACATGACGAACCACATAGTCGCTTTTCGCAATTTTGCGAACGCCCCTAGAAGTCCTTACAGATCTAAGTATCAGATAAAGTTAAGTTGATCTTAATATTTGAGACACGGTTCTGGCACCGTATATACATGTACTTGGATACTAACGTCTTGGAGGAACCTGCTGCTTTTACCGTCAAGGCTGCATGGTGTCAAAGCCCCTAAGTCTTAACACCCATGTCAGGGAAGTCCTGAAAACGTGATGTTTATAAAAAAAAATACCTATACAACAATACACAAAGACGCGTATCTCCACAGTTTCTTAATTTCGCTGCTAGATGTGAGTTGCAACCTTAACCTTTGTCGGAAAAAGAACGCTCTCGGTCTTGCAGGCGATGGCCCAGTTGGTCTCGCAGTTGGTCTGTTCGCGGGGGTGAGAGGAAGATAACGAGGAAAGTTTCCTGAAATCGGACTTGGAATTGGAAGACTGCCATTACAGCAGCACAGATCCACGTGTTTTGTTCTGGATGGCACTCGTAAACATAAATCACTGTGAGCAGCCCTGAATTCCACAATGTCATCTTACGGAGTTGCCAAGCAATGATATTCTTATTGTACGTACCACAGAAGAACTGGAACTTAGACAGTTTTAATTCCTATTTATAACTTTTAGATCAAAATAGCTGAAACTTTAAATAAAAATGTTAACCTCTTCCAATATGAATAACGTCTGTGAAAATGTTAGGTTCTGTAGGTTTCTTTTTGCTTTGAAATATAAGGCTCTCCTTTATATGTTGTGAAATTATCATATTAGGTGTTACAGCGGCATTTTATCTATAAATTCATCTTTCTATGTCACCTTCAGGTGCAGCAAATGTTACTCAGTCGTGTGCATGTATCATATTAACATGTCATCTGAAGGTTTCCATAGAATAGGGTCTACTCCCTCATACTTCATCTAATTTCCGGCGATTAAAGGGGACGGTCGTGCAGTGTTTGTTAAAGCTGTCAATGTGCATTGCTGTATCAGACTCGCAACGAAATGGCAGGTGAGGTTTAACAAGAGCCTTGCTACCGTGCGTATATAAAATTATGCACCGTACGGGATGATGAAACAAAGGAAGTAATTTTGTGACGACGGTGTTCAGTGCTCAGTTATAACACAGGGATCGCTTGATACGAAAGGACCAAGAATTTCAAAGCGAATATCGGGTTAATAATGTCAAGGGGTAACATACAGTTGGGCATAAACAGGTAAGATACAAGTAATGAAATTGACTGAATTTTAAATGAAGGATGTTGGGGCGCGTTTACACAAATATATTGCAAATATTCGCGTATTAGCTTCGCCATGTGTGTCAGTCCGTGTGTCCGTATGTAAGGACTCGAGAATCGTTGAATGAGATTTCATGAAATCTTGTAATTGAGAATTTAATAATTTTAAGAAATGTTAAATATTTTCCTTGAATCAAGGACAAATTACGGCCAACGTAAAATGCAGCCCAGTGTTTCTGTTTGTAATTTGTGGCATTGTTTCTGTACAATATTATTATACGTAGTTGTAACATATCAGTAATAAGATTTAAAAGCTTCAGTTAATATTCGTAAAATTTATCAAAAGTCCGCGCGGGTAAAATAATTTTTACAGATCGTAAAACTTCAGCTGTATTACAGAGTTAATGTATATTGCAAGTTAATAAAGTGAGAGAGAGAGTCTGGCAATTGGAAGTGGGTCAGGAGAGTGTTGAGTGTCGAGTGGCAGGATTGTGTGATAGTGGCAATCTTTCTACACCAAACAGATTGTTTTATATAAGATGTTTCGCTTCGCTTGAAATATTGTCATGTGTCGAAACATGGTAACGAGAAAATTACCTATAGGTTTCCAGGCTGTCACATCGGCATCGGTAGAACACTAAGTTTGCTCCGGGATTTCGGCGAAACGTCGGTGTTATTCCACACAAAACATCCACGTTGCCAAAATCCAGAAAAGCATAATTTTAGATAAATACATTTTATGAAGTCTTTAAATAAATTGACGTGTTTAATTACCATGTAGGCATGGAAGCTGTATTGTGTCAGTAAGGTGTATATGGCAGTGGCAGACAGCACGCGTGTAACGGTTGAGAAATTCATAAAAAATTCTCTTATTTAAATGTCAACGGTAGAAGTCACTAGGGATATCTAGGTTCAAGTAAAAGAAAAATACTGAAATAAATTCTAATTACTTTAGATGCGAGGTTCTGGACTGAATTATTCTCGAACAGTATAGGGACTAATGGCTGGCTCATGTGAATATGGTAATGGATCTTCACTTGGATTTGAAGTAATGCATTCATTCGCCAACTGAGCAAGCATTTTATTCTGTAAAAGCCGTCTTTTTCGTTACGGTAGTTAGGATTTCACAGGTAACTTCACGCTGAGCATGGAAGGTGCGACGTAAACACGTTGTGTGCCTAGTGAGACAGATGAACTTAGCGGAGACACAGAATACAGACAGAAGATGTAGGCAGACCCTGTGGGACCGTAAGTAATCTTGCAGCGACTGCAGGATCCTGGATCCCGATGTCGTGGCAACTGTCTACTTCGTGAAGAGATGTTTGCTCTGCAGAACGAAATCCGCCGACGCAAGACGTGCAGCATATTGAAATTATGTCTACATAGGGTGGCTATTTTTACGACAGGCACCAAGAAGACGTATCTGTTTGTGTGGAGTGTGGGCTTTGTGTGTGGCATGTGTATTGCACAGATATGGTATTTTGACCACTGGGATACAAACACGGTTTTCTTTACCAGTTAGGCATTTCTTTTAATGTCGAGTATTTACAAGGGTCTCGTGTTTTAGGGCTTCCGTAGTGAAGTAGATGGAATCTGTGTTCTTCTGGGAAATTACGTAGCGTATAGTGGTATTTCCTAGGAATTACCACTATACGCTACTGTAATTTATTTTCCTTGGTAAGGAATTTCCACTTTTTTTAGGCGAGGTATCCCCGTTGTGTATTTTCAATGCTTAAAAGAAGTATAAATTTTAGTCTAACACAACTTCATTATATAAACAAATTTAAGACAACGTAGCTACATGTTTCGGCTTACTTGAAACCATCGTCAAGCTTTGATTTAAAAGAAGTAACTTATTATTATTTACTAAAGGTAAAGTGATCCCGTTACAGGTCCGGTGTGGCCCAGTGGGTGGGTAGAGTTATAGCACTACTCTTCCATGACAGCGGCATTAGAAGGGGGTGAGTGGTCAGCAGCAAGCCCCGGCCACACTTTAACCCCAGGAAAGACCCGATACCCATTGTACAGGAGGCTGGGTGGGCCCCAGGGCCAGTCTGGACGGGCGGAAAATCGAATCCCCACCGGGATTCGATCCCGGACCGTCCAGCCCGCAGTCAGTTGCTATACCGATTGAGCTACCGGGCCCACGTTATTATTTATTATTGGCTTTAATTATTATTAAATATATTAATTATATATTTAATTCTTTTAAATAAAGCCTGAAGATGGTTTCAAGTAAGCCGAAACATGTAGCTATGTTGTCTTAAATTGTTTTTTTAATATACTTATGTTAGACCAAAATGTATTTTTGTATTAATCAAGGAATTACCACTGTACGCTGCATACTACCCCAGAAGAGCGCAGTTCTCCAGTGTTTTTCTTTACGAATGACCAATGCGTATAGCCTTCATTTGTGTTTCCTTTTATGATAGTTTATTCATTCTCTTACTTTGTAGCGGATGAGTTGCCACACATGTTTCTTCATTTTTTTTTTTCGATACATACTTTTTATGATCGCCGTTATTTTGGGCTCAAATCTTAAAACTATTTGCGCTTTGTATCTAGTGAATTAGGCTTTTCACAACATATTGATTGCATCAGCACTAACCTTCAGATCTATGCCATTGTTAGACGCGTACTCTACATTGAACAGACACCAAAATGCGACATTAAAATTTCGTTTGGAACACGCACAAGATGAATTAGGCAAGTGTGTTAGAAGTTTAACTCAGAATGTCTTTCGATCACAAACAAACTGATCCACTCAGTCACAACACCTAAACTACTATATGTGCAATTCATTACTTCCTACTACAGAAAACTGCTACATAAGAGACCTCCCCTTCACAATCGATCTACTAAAATAAATTAAAAATTACTCCTTTTTTAATAGTATTTTTCTACCAGCTGATGGTCAAACGAAAGACCGAAACATGTAATAAGAAGTAAGAAACGGAACATTCAAAAGTTCAGGTGTTGTGATTGTGTGTTCTGGATTGTTAGTGATTAACACAACGTGATGATGTTGCCCAAATTTTCTTCGAATTTTGTTGTCTAATTTTTCACTCATTTTCCTAAATCACATGCACATCAGTATTCGTTTTTACTTTCACATATTGTTTTACTTTGAGTACTTAATTTTCTATCCTGCACGATATATATGAATAGCTTTATGGTCAATTCTCCTTACCAAATTTTATCCCGATTGTCAAATCAAACCGTGATAAGTGGGTCCCTGACACCACGGCATGGCGCGTCCTCAGGTTGCGGATGGAGAAACGGCTTCCGATATGGAGGGTAGCTGCGAATATATTGAATAAGCAGTCGCGGACAGCCGACGAGGGGTGGTCCTCCAGCTTGGGGGTTGGGCGAGGTGCTAACAACGCCTCCCTGTGAAAACCCTTTTTAAAGAAATATTCACAAGGCGAGATGCTTCCTCTGGAGACAAAACATTGCTGTGTGATTCATAAACTTATTATTTCTGTTTGGAATAAGGAGAAATTGCCTGAAGAATGGAAGGAGTCGATCGAAGTACCTATCTATAAGAAGGGGATAAAACAGATTGTAATAACTATAGGGGCATATCACTATTGCCAACTACGTACAAAATTTTGTCCAACATCCTGTTCTTAAGGTTAATTCCAAATGCGTAGGAAGTTATTGGGGATCATCAATGTGGATTCCGACGGAACAGATCAACTTCTGATCATATATTCTGCATTCGTCAAATGCTTGAGAAAAAACGGGAATACAATGAAGCAGTGCATCAGTTCTTTATAGACTTCAAGACTGGGGGAATAATATTAATACGAATCTTCAAGAAGTTGGATGGTGGGGTAGACTGGTTTGATCTGGGTCAGCACAGGGGCGGATGGCGGGCTCTTTTAGTGCGGTAATGAACCTTCTGTTTCCATTAAATTCGGGAAATTTCTTGGCTAGCTGAAGACCTGTCAGCTTCTCCAGAACGACTCTATTCCATGGAGTCATACAGTATACGTGCAAATGTATGACATTCTTACGTGAAGATTAAAGGAAAAGACGAGTCTCTTGTTAACCGATCATTACCAGTTACTTAGATTCGCATTCCACGAAGTTTGCAAAACATTACTATTGTTTAAACGTACAATTATTATATATCTTTTAGTGTGAGAAAAGTACGATGTAAAAATGCGGATTGGATTTATGTGGCTCAAGAAGCTGTAAAGTGGGCTGCTGTTGTGAGTATATTATTTCTGTAGAGGTCACAGGCTTTTTGCCGTAACTGAGAAATATATCGACAGCTTCGTGATTGTAAGAGAATGGCAGCTTCTCGTTTCCCCATACCTAATAGAGTCAGCCCAAATTACCCCCTTTCAGTCTACAGGGACAACAAAAATAACTATAACAATAACAATAATAAAAATATAAATAATTAGGGGACTATAAGCCTAACTAACCAATCGTGATGATTTATGAATGTTTCGGGACACTTCGATATTTTCACAACACTATCCATGACAATTGTTTTTGTGGGTTGTGACGCCGTGAAGCGTGGTAGATGGGTACAGATGCTCCTTGTAAATATTAATACCGTTCTACCAAAATGTACAGCGTTACATACCAGAAACCAGCAGCCTTACAGCACTTCTATTTCGTTTCCAATATTCACTTACTGAAGCCAGAATGGCCGTTGACTGTTTAACTTCTTCCGGCACTAAACCACTTTGTGCAACGCCAGCTTCAACTTGAAATGATCGATATTTGGACTTTACCCAATGTCACATATTGAAAATAAAACAAAGACACGACTATCGGGGGCAGATTGATGTCCGTCCTCAAAGAAAACAGGGATGAAAGACCTACTAGCCCGTATGAGAAAAAGTGATCCAAACGTCTGTGCTACCCTCGTCACTCGAACTTCAAGGGAAGTGACATGCCTTGCCCAAAGGTCAGAGAGTGAATGGTTCCAGACGCGCTACACCATTATCTGAATTCCACAGAAATGCATTACACAACTCAGTATTCAGTGGTTTGACAAATAGGGGGCAAAATTAATTTATGAAGCACAGAATAGAGAACGATGTTTGGACATCGTCAGCGGGAATGTTTTTTATTTTGTGCATGAAATGCAAGCAGACAAAAACCGTTCCTGCTTCGCTGTCATGTTACCATTTGACACGCTGTGTCATGATGTAATGTATTGCATGTTAAACTCCTTCGATCGTTAAGTCTGGTGTAACAGAGTATCACGAACAATACAGTTATGTTGAACCTTGCATGCCTTCCGTCCTGTCTGCGTTGTTGCGCCGTTGGTCTGACGAAATAGGAATACTGGCCGATCACACTGGTCTGCGACTTCTCGCTGACTGGGATTACGGTTTCGAATCCCGCCGCGGGCATGGATATGTAACCATTGCGAATACTGGGTGTTGTTAAGTTGAGGTTTCTGCGATGGGCTGATCACCCGCCTAGAGGAGTCCTACCAAATATTGTGTGCCTGAGTGTGATCATGAAGCGTAGCCAATGAGGAGGTCCTTGTCCACCAGGGGCTGCCGCGCCATGGGGAGTGGGGAGGTGGAATAGGAATACGAAAATTATCTTCTGATTTGGACTTTGCCTATTGTCTAATTTTTATTTCAATACAACGTTTCGGAAGCTGAATCAGCCGCGGTATTCAGACAAGTAAGCACCTAAATGTTTTAGATCGAACTATTTTCAATAACATTTAGACGACGGACAAAGTAAAAGATAGAAGATTTTCACTGAGTCATACATCATCGCCACAACCCTTTAGGGTTGAAATCAATAGAAACAATTTCGGTAATTGACGGGCAGTGCACATGTACAAGGACCAACGACCCAAATATCTGTAAAGAACTTTTAGGACCCAAACGCAAGTTTAAAAACAGGGAGTCCCGAATGTAATTGTTTAGCCTACTGACCTATTCCATAGACTTGTAGTTCTACTGAACTATTAATTGTCTCAATTTTAGGCGCTTTCGTAAAAGTACGAAAAGCAACTATTAGCTTCTTCATGTCTGTCTCTCAGTCTGTCTGTCCGTCTGTCTGTCCCCATGGACCAAATCGGCTCCCACTGGCAGATTTTTGTGAAATTTGGCATTTGAGAATTTTTAGAAAATCTGTTGAGAATATTAAAGTTAAATTAAAATCTGACATGACTGTGGGGTACTTTATATGAAGACCTGTGTAAATTTAGGGATTATTTCTGAATTATTCTTAAGATTAGATATTTTTCGGACAAAGGTTTTAGAGGAAACCAAAATATATATTTTATGGTCAATAACCTTGTTCCGAAAATCGTGCTTTTTGTTGGATAGTGTGGAAAAATAAGACACAACAACAGACAGGCCACAAATGATAACATAATATGGCACATACGCTTTGTATGTTGGGTAACTAAGATTACAGACACACAGATTTTATATGTAATAGTTATTGCTTTCCCACGGCAACAGTGGTTACGCGAACGCGCCTCAACGTAACCTTTACATGTGCATTGTTCGTCTTGTTACGTCATTTTTTTAAGAAGATTGCTTATGTAGTGATTCTCTGTGTATTAAATTCGTCAGGTGTGACATCAGTGGTTCACACCACTGCCGTATTTGTAATTGTTAACTTGACGGTATCTCCATTTTATATTTTTAGTTTGTCACACATAAGTTTGAGATGCGGGTTTAACGGTTTGTTACATATCAACCTAAACCCGCAAGCCCAATATTAACTGTGTTATATTTAGCAGCATTTACGACAAAATTTTGATGTTCGATATAAATCTTTTACTCTTCATGAGAGTAATTTCAGAAACTTACAAGTTTCGTTTCAGGTGCTTCCACCTCTTACTCATTCGCTCGCCTTGTTATTCTTAACATTTGAAGGGAACTATAAACTAAATAAAAGGGTGACCTTTATGGTCATAGCGTCCGTATTACACTTTGTGAAATTTGTTCCACACATTGCAAAGTTAAATTAGTGAATGCATAACCAATGTGGTGATCTCAAAGTATTCATTTTTCCATACGAAACTCTGTAGACTAAATACACGTATTTATACCTGAGATGTAACTTAAAATCAAGATTCTTCTACACAAAAAAAATTGCGTTAGTAAAGGAATTGGCATGCATTCTGAGGTTCTTAATTTGAATCTCGGTCATGACTGTATGTTTTTTAGAGACAATATTGTACTCTTCTCAGAAACTATGTTGCTGAATTCCAGCACGGAAGTTTAACATAAACACAGTCAGATCACCGTACCTGCAGCCCACGCATTTATTCTGCATTGCACCTGACCCGGGATTGTCAACACCGTAGCAGTGCAGAGTTCGATCACGCCAGTTCGAAAGTGACAGACAGTCCACAAGGAAATTCGGCAAACAGCAATCTCAGATCACGATGTCTTCGCCTAAGAAAAAACTTGATACATTGGACTATAGTGTCAATTTTCGTTAAGGACGTAAGCTGCTTCGGAGGTACTGTTTATCAGGATTCAGTTCACTTAAAAAACGTAAATCAGTCCCAAGGTGCGCAGAAGATTCTAAGAAGTTAAGGTTCCCAGATAATGTGACAATGGCCCACGATGGTGCCAAGGCTGTCAGCCGTACGCACCGGCCCCAGGAAATACTCCTGGTACTCATTTCTGTTAGAGGCTGAGTCGACACCAGGGCCATAGTGCGATCGGAAGGATTATGTCAATGAAAAGTTGCAATGGCACCATCTGGAATCGAACCAGCGACCTTCCAATTTGTAGCACAGCACCTTAAACACTGTGCTACCGCGGTCCCCCCAGTTCACTCAAGTTTACAACTATTCTACAATGAAACCTCTGCATTCTACTACATGACCCTTTTACACCATGCATAAGACGCCATTACACCACGCGTGAGACGTCAATTATGTTTAAAAATAACAAATTAAGTTTTATTCAATAATATTTGATATTACGTCCTTGATGGTGATTCCTTGTCGACTGAAACATGTAGGAATATTCAGTGTGATAATATAATGTAAATATCCAAGTATCAACAATGTGCCTTGTTTTGGTTGAGGATTGTGAGCTGTCCCATGCAGTTGCTTACCCCACTTCGTCTTGGATCTACAATACTGATACTGAAATAGCCCACAGAAAGGATATAGCAAGAGTATGCCTGAAGATTTTATTTGATAGGAAGTACTGAAAATTATCAATTTTTAGTGTCCTGTATGAATGGAGGAGCAGTTTTTAGTAATGCGTTGAATGTTACAACAGTTACTTATTCATAGAATGATGGTTCACAGCAAAACTACCACCGTGAAAGTTCGAAAGAGAGAGGAAAGGACAGCCAAAGGCGAGGTAAGGGAATGTGAAAAAGATTATACTGAAGCTAGATATTCATTGATAGTGGCAAACGACAGGAACGAGCATTTTATTCCATTATCTTGGCTAACATACCTTAGTACGAGTACCTTAGTAGGAGAGGACCGGGTATTTGAAATAATTTGTTATATATGATTTTCATTGGTAACACAGTGGTTAAGGTGCTGTGCTACAAATCGGAAGGTCGCTGGTTAGATTCCAGTTAGTGTCAGTGGATTTTTCATTGACATAAAATCCTTCCGATCGCACCATGACCCTGGGGTCGAATCAGCCTCTAACAGAAATGAGTACCAGGAGCATTTTCTGGGGGTAAAGGCGGCGGGTGCGTAAGGCTGACAACCGTACCACCATCCTGTGCCGTTGTCGTGAAATCTGGGAATCTTAACTTCCTGGAACCCTCTGGGCCACTCCAGACCTGTAACGGGACTGCTTTACCTTTACTATTTTGGCAGATAAGTGCATTGGATTTAGAATCTATTTATGTAAAATTTTATTTTGCAAGTAGTATGTGTTTGGTCATTTTTTGTCGTTGTTGTTTTTTTGTTGTTGATTTTTGTTATGGTTGGGGTGGCCTTTCTTACTTAGTAGAGCGTAAGGTTTTAGGTTATATTCATATTCGTAAGGGTCCTAATAATGTTGGATTTGTTGATATTTTTCAGCTTTTTAGAGATGCTGAACGGTATAAGGCTAACATTGCTATGAAGCCAAACAAATGCAATCATAAAGAGCTGCGTGAGGCAAGTGCAAATAAAATGAACATATAGCTTTATTAAAGAATAGAAAAAAGTTTTTTCTTTAATTGTCGTGCTTGTTTTTAAAAAAAGAGGAAACTCTAAATTACTGGCGAATCTGTGTACCCAGGATATATGTCCTGGTTGCAGAACATTAAGCTAATTCATTCCTTTAAAATTTAAAGTATTTAAGGACGTGTGTTTGTTGTTATACGGTATTTGTTAAGAAGTACTTCTTGACGTGAAAGTCTTAAGGCTTTAATCATATCAAGCAAATACCGGAGGTCTTATTAATTACAGAGATTGAAATTGAGCGTGGGGTAATTTGTTTGTATACCCGTGTTTTAGGGAACAGAATATACCGTGACTAGATTAAACGCACCGTATTCGAGACAGAGAGATGCTGCAATTGGAAGGCGCTCTAAGTACTGCGGTTCCTGTTGAAACCTTTAGCGCACATCATTCCACCCGCTTTCATATTCACAACGCTTCATTATCCCACACAACAAAGTTACTGCCTGTGTTATGTGCAATTCTCATAATAAGCAGTGATTATTTTCTTGCACAATATTAACCAAATAATTATTACAGTGCAGTCGCTGTGATCATACTCTAAATAAAGCAGAGAACATATTCCATATTAAAAGTCATCAGTGTTGTGAATAGTATCTTCTTGTATCTGAGACTCAAAACACCTAATTGAACAAGCAATCATTTAGACATTTGTAGGTTGCAGTGGACGGTAAGTAGGCCAATGGTGGAGCTTCTGGTTCCGTAAACAGGAAGCGATCAACAAAACTCCCTTACTTCCATGTCGCAACTCGGATTCCAATTTTTGATTTAACGCAGTTCCTTAAAAGTTTCAGAATTCAACTTATACCCCATACCACTTTACAATAAGTTACACAAATATTATCTTGAGGGATCTTATTGCCCATTTTTATTTTGAGCGTTCTCTGAATTTTAATCGCTACTGATGTCTGAAATCTTGTTGCAAGAAAGTTGGTTTCACTTATGAAATTAAAGACGGCAGGAATGTTTGATGCGCCGTGATAATCAGACTAGTTTCCTCTTATTATAGAACGTAAATGTACATGATAATAACAACAAAAGACTATACAAGGAGATAAACAAAACTACCTGTACAGGGTGATTCAGGAGAAAAGGTCAGTATTTTGTGGAGATGATAGTGTCGTTCACTGTGAGGAAGAAAGTTCATTTGAACATGTGCCTAATTCTGAATGGTTATTGAAATTGAGCTGTTTGAATGTACCAACAGAAAAGCACTGTGAATGATAAAAATGGAAGACAAGTAATTTACTGTTAAGTTTATTTTAATTCCAAGTCAGCTTTTAAACGACGAATGTGTTTGGTTCACATTAAGTTTTTAAAAATTACACCATCAGCTTCAGTGCAATTTGTAACTCATTTGCCAAGATCGCGTATTGTTGTATGAGTTGATCTTCACGTTTATTTTCACAGGCAGCAGCATCCAAAATGCAAGCGAGCAGTTCGTCTCATGTACCCACCTTTCTTTTGTAAACGTCGCTTTTCATCCATCCCACCAACAAGAATCAACGGACTTTGGTCTGGAAGTTCAAATAACTCTAATTCGCTAATCTCGAACTTATTTTCCTCACAATGACTAATACTAGCACCTCCCAAGATATTGATCTTTCCTTCTGAATCACCCTGTATATATTACACGCCGTCTCATTTTTCTAGGCTTTGGTTTTCATTGGCACAGTTTTTTTTCCGCGTTTTGTATTTTTCTCCTATATATGTTAATTGTATCTTTGCATGAAATTCTGAATGTAGTGTCTCCATTATCATTACGAAAAAATCCATAAAATATAAGGCAATCCCTCTATACATATACGTTTGGGGGCAAGTAACGTATGCCATTTGGAGACATTATCTTTCCAATTTACTCTGAGGAAAAAAAAAGACAAATTGTTACGTTCATTCGTTTCATTGTGATACTCACTAGCCCTGCAACTGTGCTTCCTTTTTGAATTTGTGTAAAAAAAGTGGAAAGTAGGCAGTATGGACAAGTAAAAACAAAGCTGACGGACAAAATAATCAGCGTGTTAATTTCAGTCCCATTTCTATTAAGCATCGTATTTGCAATATTAAATTATATTTAATAAAGAAATATTAAGCAACTTAAATGTTACCCATACACCAGGAGATCAATCATATTTTTAAACTCTCTTGGTTGCTGTATATCTTTTGGATTTCCAGGATGTTTTATTCCCAACAATTTGTGCTCAGGTGTCCGTTTCGGCATTTTATATATGTTCATTCCGTACATATGCTGCAGTCATTTGTTAGGCAGTAGCTTCGGTTATTTTAGACATAATTTTTCAACCATTGTAACATTCTCCAAATGTCTGTGTCGTGTTTGAAATATTAACTCATAGTATCCAGAACATATTGTATAAACGGAACTAAACCTGACGTTTAAGATTGTTACGGCTGTGGTTCAAATAGTTGCGCCTCACTGGAGTATGACACCATATAGGCTGATAGACAGGCAGGTGTACCGATGTTTCAGAGGAACGTTTGTACCCAAAACTGTTTTTTAAAGAAATCTTGAATAACACAAACTTCAGTTTTTAGGCTCGTTCGCAAAATTGCGAAAAACCACCATCGGCTTTGTTATGTCATGCCCGTCTGTCCGTCCGTCTGTCCGCATGGAACAACTCGACTCCCACTGGACGGATTTACATGAAATTTGACATTAGAGCATTTTTCGAAAGTCGGTGGAGAAAATTCATGTTTCATTAAAATCGGACAAGAATAAAGGGAACTAGACATCAATACAAACATACATGATCGATCACATCTCGCTCAATTCTTCTTAGAATATAAACTTTTACAGACAAATTTGTAGAGAAACTTGAATCCCAATTTTATGTCCAATAACTTTCTTTTTTACGAAAATCTTGCCGTTTATGAGATAAGGTGAAAAAAATATTGCAGAGTGAGGCAAGCCACAGATGATAATATGGCGCAAGCGCATTTCATGCTGGATACCTAAGGCTACAAACACACACAGTTTGTGTAATACTCATTGCTTCTTCAAAGTAAAAATTGTTGCATGAACGCGCTTCAGTGTTACGTTGTACATACAATGCCCAATTTGTTCGTGTCTGTTTGTGTGCACGGCTAACTGTCATTTAAAAGTTGACCTTTATCTGATTTTTCTGTCATCATACCTGCTAATTCTGTATCCCAAAAGTATTATAAGTTGTTCAGTAAACAGAGGCTTATACAGTACCTAACTTATAGGGAACACTTGCAGGTATCAGCGACATGCCGTCTACTGCCTGGTTCGTTGCACTGACCGACAGTTTGCAGAGCTTAAACTTAGGATTTGTAATAATTGTGTTTAAGATAAAGCACGGGACATACAGTTAGAAACTTATGTTTATTGGACCGTGCATCATCTTGATAGTTGAGTAAAGAGAGACCAACTTGATGTCACTTGTTTTATTATTTCTTTATTTAATGCTCAACATGTTTCGGATGTTAATACGTCCATCC
>Ga0123355_10010450_pt1 | contig 14227 bp, 10 predicted proteins | sample TergutEmb28metaG_3_FD_89872 | JGI IMG/M metagenome (GOLD analysis project Ga0123355, IMG submission 89872) | Embiratermes neotenicus P1 segment gut microbial communities from Petit-Saut dam, French Guiana - Emb289 P1 | ecosystem: Host-associated > Arthropoda: Insects > Digestive system > Gut ...
ATACAACCTGATGATGGCCCAAGGATAGGGCCGAAACATGTAGTTGTTGTAAGCTTCCTATATAGCCAATAAATACAGTTGTGTTCGACAGCAAGTGCCACGCACACATATATTGCCAAACTAGTGTAAAGTAAAATTGAGGCCCGTTCGTGCAACAATTGTTGCAGTGAAAAAGCAATAAGTTGTATATATTCTGAGTGTGTGTTTGTAGCCTTAGTTATCCAGTACGCAATATGCATGGGCCTGTTCGGCTGTACATTTTTGTAATCATAAACGGTATGATTTTCGAAGGGAAGTTTTTGGGCATAAAATGCATTGTCTATAGAACTATTGTCTGAAACATTTCTCACATGAAGAAGAACTGAGCGGGATATGATCACAAATGTACATAGGTCTTCATGTGAAGTGTTATTCCTGTCAGAGTTTAATGAAACTTGAATTTTCATGAAAATCGGTCCAGTGGAAAGCCTAGTTATTCCATGAGGACGGACAAACATGACGAGGTTGATAGTCGGTTCGGAATTTTGCGAACGCACCTAAAAATGAGATAAAGATGTATGCCCGCGCCCTATTAATAATTTATATCATTTGTGTAATAAACTATGAGCAAAAATGAAGCATGCAGGATTATTGGATATCATTCTTAAAGGTTAATTCAACATGTGCACAAATTATTGGGCACCATCACTATGGATGTAATCATAACAATGCCCATAGCTTTGATATTCTAAATTTATGAGCTACTGGAGAAAATTGAAGGTTTTCATACGCTGGGGGGAGAGGAAGTGTGCGGCTGTCTTTGGCGTCAGAATCCAAGGGGTACCAAAATGAAAAAGTCTCACTTCTGTGTTCAAGATTTTCATATGGGTGAGCCAATAGTGAAACTCTGGAACTATCTGTGATTTCTTTAAGTTCATAATTTCTGTTACAGAGTCATTGTGATTACTCACCCCAGGCGACAAAAATTCTGGCTATGCCAATGACCATCTCCCCTTTTTGCTGGATATACCCTCCCTTTTAGACAAAATTTACATGTGGGCAAATTTTCTTCAAAGTTGAAAATGTCCTGGTTGTTAGCCATTGATCTTAAGTGGTGGGCTTCCTATGATTCATATATGCAGAGCAAAAATTTTGAATTCACAACAAAAATAATTTCTTCCCATTAAACGTTTTGTTCTGTTGCTATATAAGTGTCATAAAAAATTCTCTAGTCATTACACAAACTTAATCTTCATAATCAAATGTTAATTCATTGTTGTCAAAGCATGAAGAGAGAATACCAACAAGATGCAAGAATTCAGATGCTTATTGTCAACTTCAGATATTTATTATTACCTACTGTCTCAACATGTTTCGGGCTTCATCATGCCCATCATCAGGAGAAAAATGACCAGGTATTACTGCATATGGTGTTTGTGCTGGTAGTGCTGGATGTGGCTGGTTGCAGTTGTGGGGTGTTGCGTTGTAGGATGCAAGCACTGTGAAGGTTACTGTACGAGTCGAACAGTAGCCTTCACAGTGCTCGCACCCTACAACGCAACGCCCCACAACTGCAACCAGCCACATCCAGCACTACCAGCGCAAACACCATATGCAGTAATACCCGGTCTTTTTTTCTCCTGATGATGGGCATGATGAAGCCCGAAACATGTTGAGACAGTAGTTAATAATAAACATCTGAAGTTGACAATAAACATCTGAATTGTTGCATCTTGTTGGTATTCTCTCTTCATGCTTTGCTCACGATGCACGGTCACAGGAACATAAAGCTCATTGTTGTCACTTGCCACACTCCCAGTAAAGAAACCTTTTGTGAAGCAGTTTTATGTTGGTCCCACTACCACGCAGTGGCGACACACTGGAAATACTCCAAGGCAGCTGTAAACTCTGCAGGTACAGACAAAAGTTGTTCTCCACAAGTTATTAATAATGACTGGTATGTCTTTGTCACCTAACCTGAAGCACGACATTTTATTAATGTATTCCTCTCTTCTATCTGCCACTTTTCCTGATCTTAGTACAAAAAGAAATAAGAATTGTGTCAAATGTTGCTTTATCTATGGACTTTTCAATTCTGATAAAAATTGGTTCAACTGAGAATTAAGCTCATAGGTAAAATATTCAACATATTTTGTTTAATATATCAGGGATATTTCATAGAAAATAATTAGTAGAAAAATGTTTTTTTTTGCTCCAACAAATATGTTGAGCCTGAAATTAGAAGTGTGGTGGGACAATATGTCAGCCAGTTATGGAACATTCTCAGTGACTTCAATATAACATTCAAGCTACATTGAACTGAACTGGGTTGAACTGCTGCAGGAGAGGGAGAAGTGAACCATGGAGTTCCATAAAATGCAGGGAATATCTTGACTAGCTGAGCAGCCATTACCTTTTCCAGGACTCTGCCCCATGGAGTTAGTTCAAAATAATGACTGTTCTTTCAGTCCGAATAACAACACGTAGATGTGGAACACTGTCTTTTGTCCTTTTTATTTTACAATCATATGATGCTAATTTTATGCTTCAGGTTTGTAGAATTACGACGCACCATTGTGAAAATACATCTCTATATGAAAATAATGTAAAGAATATGAAAACCTGAAATTCAAATAAATGTAAATATTTTTGCAACTAAAAAAATACAAATTTAAAGTAGAATTTGAAAGTTTTGTGATATAAATACATATCTACGAGGTTTCAGTTTTTAAGGACAGATATACATATGTGCTCTGACAAACATTCGAGTCTGACAAATACTGTATTTTCATTAAGCATAAAAATATTTTGCATCTACAATATGATGGATGGTGATGTGATTGTGATATATTGTGGGAGCTAGGCAATGATAGGCAGCAATATACTTTTACTTAGTAATTTTGACTGTCCAGTTCCCAAAATATTACAAGCACCAAACTGTACTGTACACGACTGGCATCTAAAACACATACGAAATACTCTGATTCATCAAAAACTCTGCCTCAGAAGTCTATATGGCAGTTACCTAGCATATACAGTCATAGAACACCTTGCTATCTGTACTACTGACACAATATTTTCACCCTGCATGTATTTATTCAAAGACACATTCAAAAGTTTTACCTTACATTGTCTCTCACATACATGTCAAGATGCTTCCAACTTATGATAAGGCATAATTAACACAAATTTTGTATTTATACAAATCCCAAATTAATAATGACCTTTGTTCAGTCCAGGATGAACATACACATTTTAAAGCAACATTCTGATGTACTGACACACACACACACACACACACAGGCATAGCAACTGCATCTGAAGGAGCTTTGCTGAGATTCACAATGTAACTGAGTCACTTCCACTCCATGTCTACTCTTACATGCAGAGAATTCATGCATTCACCATCTGTCTATTATTTCCACTCTTATTTGACCACAGAACTGCTTATACCAAATTCAGAATGGACTACGAAGTAAAGGAACTAGTAACAAAATACAAAAATGGGAACACTTCTAAACAAATCATCCTAAATTAAATGTTGTATATAATATTATATGATTATATCACCCCAATCCTTTAAAACTGCATGAAAATTCTGCTATTTCAGTTAGTTAAATGAGCAAATGTTACAAATTCTGACTCTTAAAGTGACATCCCAGCTATGCCCATGCATCCAAATTTACAAAAAGCAAACACACCGGTAAGACAAAAATCGCATTGTACTATATCCTCACACCATATCCCAAAAATAGACTAGTAATAAAAAATGTTACCAATATAAACAAATATTATACTTTGTGACAGCTATACAAGGTAGATTTCTGATTATCAATCATGACATGTCTTCATTAAACTAACTATAAATGGTCTAGTTAAAAAAGATAGGACTTACATGGGTATGCAAGGTACATGGGCAGAATACATCATGGATATTTTGCACACATCTTGCAACTCTTTTGCTGACAGGTGTTAGTAGACATGAATGAGAAGTATCAAATACTAAGCAGGGATAAGGGTGAACAGTACTGATATAATGAGGAACAAAGATGATGAGCATGAGAGCTAGAACCAGCTACCAACCACCTGTCTTCAGGAATATCAAATGCAGCAAATAAGAATTAGTGTTTGATATGTATTGTTTTATGACATACATTAACAAATACCAGCTTAAAATGAAACATTTGCTACACCTAACATTTGTATTCAGACACGTGAATCTATTTGCACAGTAAGTGGGGCATGCATTTTTTCATACTATTGCAGTACAACAAATTTTCACATGCAGAAGTGGGACAGTACACATCACACCACTCTCATTCAACCTTCAGCTTCTAAACCCTGCATCATATTCATTTTAATCAGCATTATTCACTGTCTGTACTTATGGGGGGGGGGTTTCTAAAACATTTTCAAACACAGCTATTACAGGAGGTTGTCATAGTACCAGTAAGGAACTAACCAAGACCAGGCTGGCTCTGACTGTACTTGCAACAGGTGACAGAACCCTTAACACACTCCAACCTGCTACTAAGCTGAAGAAATGTACTTTAAAAGGTCGATATTCCACTGCTGCAGATCTGACCTTGTAACATTCTAAAAAGTGGCTTTCCTTCCTCAATTCCTAGTACACAAAGTTAATAGTGTATATAAAATCTGGTGTTATAATCTGTCAGTATTTCTGTTGGCCTTTGTTCTTGTGAGACTTTCTGTGTTTATTATTGCGCACTTTTCTAAAAGTTTATCCTTGTGTGATATAATATTAAATTAAAACAATATCTTAAATCTGGTATTCATTCAGGGTTACAGTTTTAAGGCTATAACACACCGTTTCTTTTCTATTGCACTTAATGCGTCACACCTGCATCTGCCTAATAACTAAAGGGACCATAGTGAACTGCCTGTCAACAATACAACAAATGTGACTAGAGCAATTTCTGTTAACAATATAATCATTCTTCCATTGGCACAAACCTAGTATCAATAAATGGGTATTTTCCATAGAAACAAAAGACTGTAACAGACATTATATTAGATGAAAACAGGGGTAATAAAGAATAAAATATTAATCCAGACATGTGCATAAAAGGAGAAAAGAATACAAGGATTAACACATTCAGTAATTTCAATATGTCCACCTTACCGAAATCAACATTTGTTTCACGTGACATTGCAAAACACAGTATTAATGTAATTCTGAACTACAATATATATTTATTTATCTAGCCCAACCACTAATATTAGTGCACGTCTGACAAATGGCTCTCTTTACTGCACTGATTACCATATGTAATTTTATGATGGTCATCAGTGAGAAATGTAAGCACTACAAATGTTTCACATAAGAATCCTTCAAGATTGATAATCAGTACCATAGTATGTCACTTACAGAAAACACAGACAATTATCATAACTGTAACCTTGAAATGAGATTCCAAAATCTTAAGTGCAACACACAAATTTTCCATGTAAAAACATTTTGTGATGTTTATACAACCATACAGGTTCACAATATATATTCATTTACCTTTACTCAGAAGTTATGTATAGGCCTCTATGTACAATTTTATTTTTTATAGTCAATATAAATTTTATTTCTTCTTTTATTTTATAGCATATAACTGACCCAGCCACTGGAAGAAAATATTACTTCATGAATTTCATTAAAAAAAAAGGTGTCATAAAAATATTCAACCACACAAATCTTTTGACAATGGAACATTAATCAAATCTGGAACATTTCAAATCATAATGAGACACACATGACACATAAGATGAAAAGTGTAAACAACACTGGAAAGATAGCAGCCAATATGAATTCCTACACATGAAAGCTTGTGATCACTCATCATATTCATGTGTAACAGACATGAAATATGCACAAAAGTATGTTAACATAATATCTAACATACATTTAAAAGACTGTTGATCCAAATAAATGTGAATATGACAGAGCTATGCTTAATACAGAGGAAAGACCTGAAAACAGAAATATGTCATCTCAATCTGAACAGCTGGATTGCATGAAGGGTTTCATATCAAGTGACACTATATATTCAGGCTTATCACATGGATGGTTAGTTTCCTTTGGAGTGAAATCCATCAACACCGGCCTTTAACATAAGCCGTAACAATACTTAATTTAGTATGTGGTGTAGACAGAATATGAAGAACTGTCTGGGCTGGCGAACAGGACTGCTAGATGTAGGAATTTACTATTAATGGCATATTCCTGTATGTATTTCGTTTGTTACCCCGACCCCAGTGACTCAACACTGAACAGCAATGTTCACTGTTTTTATAAGCAGCAAATTCTGCACTCAAAGGCCACAAGCATATTGGACACACATGTATTTACCTCTTAATGATGCCTTGTAATGTTGATTTGTATTGGATTTTATGTTTTACCTGTAGAACATGGTGATGACTGGTGTTCCTTGCTGGTGGAATATATCAACTGTATTGCAGCATTTCTGAGATGAAACAACTTCTAACTTATTTTATGATGGAGTTAGATTACCTTCTTATACATACACTGAATCAACATTTGGCTGCATTACCTTGCAGTATGATAGGTAAACATGAATAAGTTGCAAAACCATTTATCATGACATAGAAGCATATGCAGCAAAATATGAAAACCTCCCTTATTGGCAGTTAAATGAATATGATTCTGATGTTTCAAACAATGGAACAGCGCCGCAGTACTGAGCAAATGCAGGTTATGATATGGACTAACATTTATTCTTTTACACTTTTAAGCCAGCTGGTTTAATATTCATCAATTTGTTTTGCAGATTTTTTGATTGTGACAGCCACGCTTCTAGGTTCGGTGAATGCCACACCTTAATGACACTTGAAAATATGAATATGTATCTTCTAGTTTTAACATAAAGAAGTATCAGTGAATCTGTGGACTAAAGCACAAGGTGTGCCTTATCCTGTCTTACCTGGAAGACCAGTCTTTGTACAAATTTATGTACAAATTGAAAATGAGATTCAAACTGTTGAAGCAACTGTTGGGTATCACACAAACTGCACACCAGTACTGATTGGAATGTGTATGGTATTTCAATTTCTGCTTCATCCAATTCATGACCTAGTGCATGAATATATTTAGAATTTCATTCATTATCATTCATTCTACTTAGTTTACAACTGCAGTCTCTCATCTTACTAACTGCACAACCTGTCTGGGTTTAATTACAACATAAAAATAAATAAAACAAATAACACACAGCTGTAAAATATAAGCATTCTGTTCAGTTGTGAGATCTGTGGTGGCTTAACTATTCCTACCTAAGCATAAAGATTCACATTACCTTCAAAACAAAATAGTGCTTTCACAGTACAAGACCATTACAATCCTCCGAGACAATGTCATATACCAGTGGCTGAAGCTACAATTTATAAACTGCAGCAAAGAAAATAGATACATATTTCTCTTACGATGACAAATAGTTGATACAAACAAGTTCCGAATTCTCTTGGCAACTAACATCTTACACATTTGATAAGCCACCTGAAGTGTGTATGCTGACAAACAACACTGTCATTCTGTAATGGATGTTACGATCAGCTACAATATTGCTGCAAAATTTAGAATCAAATTAAACCTTGGTTTAAGTAACTGCCCAATCTCTCACACTTACTGAGTATTATAAACTTCATTAATTTGTACTCTGCTCTTAGCATATTAAAGTCAATTACATTAATGATCGCACTATCTGTAATGGAACATGAAAATTTGTACAAAGTGAAACAATCCCAAAGTGTGTGTGTGTGTGTGTGTGTGCTTGTGTCTATAGTTTTAATCCAAATCTTGCTACTTACACATTTTCTTGGAAATCCACTCATGTATCAATGTAATAATCATGTAAAAATTAAATGCTCTTCACTGCTAGATCATTCCATTATTTTTTCATACTATGGTTTTCATAATATATACTTTGAGATTCATGACACATGATATATTTTTTTTTGTGATGTGCAAATTAAAAAGAATTATGATACTCACCTCCAGCAGTTCATTTGCATATATCACAAATGAATGTAACAACATTAAAATACTGCATTTAGACCACAAGTATGCACACAAATATAGGCCCGCATGCACACATTCACACAACACACATTCACACATCCTAGTGAAGACAGAAGATGTGAGTGGAATATTCACAGTGACTAATGATGTTCATATTCAGGGACTCCCTCACAGCCTACCAAATGACATGTTGTTGCTTTGTATCAAAGGAAGCAGCAAGTCTCTTGAAGAACTTCTAAGATGTCTCCGAATGGAGCGAATGGCCTGAACCAGACAACTCTGCAGACTGGTGCTGGGGGACAAATTCAGCTGCATTTGGATTCAGTGTGCTCTGGATAAGATAAAACATAGATCTTAGCCCTTTAGAAACATAAATATATTTATTACTATTAAATGTTTAATTAACTGCAAAAGCCAAAGTAGTCGTGAGACTTTTAGTTTCTCAGTTTCTTATTATTGACGAAGATTCAAGTATTCAGGGACGTTACGCACCATCAAAAACAATGTTTTGGAGAAGCATATTGCCTCTATTTTCAGGGGCCAGCAGTCCAAGGGCTTGGATCTCCAAAAGCTAAAAAAGTTTTATATTATAGCTAGAACTCTGAGGCTGGATACATGAAAGTCTTCAATCACAGTCTGGTGAAACAAGGTCACCATTTCTTAGTATCACAGTTTGGTGACACAAGGTCACCATTTCTTAGTGCCTGATGTGCAATGCCTTGCTGCTGTCAGCATCTAGTGCCTAGCTGCTGCTCCAAAAGTGACACATTTTAACTCTTACCCTGCTAATGTGGAGAATAGGGTGAGCTCATAATAATGCCAACAAATTGCAGATGGGATTTAACTTGGTGTTTAAAGGGTTAATACATGCTTCTGTCCTTTTCTTCTGCAGCTTACTGCAACGCAAGTTTTCTTACAACTCAGAATGGTGGCAAATCAGAGTGCCAATAAAGAATGACCAATGGTAGACTAGTATAAAAATATCTCCCATGCTAATTTCATTTTATGAGTCATAAATTGATGGTATAAAATATATGGCAAAAGGTTGCCTTTGCATTACACCCTTGCAAGATAGTCATTTATCCTGTGATATGTATAACAGAGTTCTAGCTATATGACAAGTTCAGTTTGAGCTCAAAGATTGCATGTAACTGTTTATAAGATGATTCTGATGGCATCAGCAATGTCCCAGGCAGGGCAGCTTTTAAAATAATAACACATTTGAATTTCTTTCATTATTTTATAATTAGTAATACATTCATAAATTTTAAATATCTTGCCTATCACCAGTGAATTTGAATGTGAAAACTGTGAAATTAATTTCACTCACTATGGTAAAGAGCTAAGAAACCTGGTCATAAAATATAAATTTGAAGGGTATGCAAATAGGCAAAGATGAGAACACTTGATTCCAAGTGATAAATTAGACTCAGAGACCAGAAAATGCATGAAATATGGTCAATTCACGTTTGACTTCTGCAATTACAAGAGGTGCTCAAAGTGGTTACCATCAGCGTCTAGACACATCTGATTATGGCAAACTACTGCTTGAGCAACGCTGAACAGTGTCCATGTGCATCGCCGCGCCATTTTTTTTGACTGTCCTGCCTGTCGCATGGTGACACTAGCATTCATTTGATTAACGCCATCTTTTGAGCGAACGTCCTACTACACATTGCTACCGTAATTCAATTCAACTTCGAAAAGTAATACATAGACAACATCTCTTAAAATGTGTATACATTTTTTTGGCATCCTCTGAATTTAATTACTTTCAACTGTGTGTAGTCAAAACTGGATTTTAAGGACTTTTGTGATGAATGTGATGAACTTTCTGGTTCAGTAAATACAGGGAGTTTCATCCACAGTTAATATTGTCTGTTACTCTGAGAATACCATGCAAGCCAAAGTAAAACCATTATATCATGACAAATGTTTATTCACCTGCATGGCTAATTCCTCTTGGACTGAGAGGTTTTCCATGGTTTGGCACAGATCAGGGGCACTGGCAATTGGAACAAAAAAAAAATCGGTTAGTGGTTAGTCAGAATCTCAGCCAACAATATTTACATCTGAAATAGACGATGGTCAGAAAAATGCAATTTATCACAGACACATTTCATATTCACAAAATCCAACATAATGTTTGATAGCTTATCCTGAAAAATGAATTCTTTCAATCAGCCACCATCACCATTACAACACTCTACAAGAGTCAGGTAATTTTAATGCCTTTTACAGCTCCAAGTGTAAAATACTTGTAATGTTCAATTTTTCCTCAGATATATATGCATGGAAACTGATATAACATTTGACTTCTAACTATATGTACTACAAAATGCATCTTGCCATTTGTTCTGTGGTCTTCCTGGATATCTGTTATTCACTGAGTTACAGTTCAGAAGGGTTTTTGTGATATATCAATCTTCCATCCTCTCTGAATGTTCTAAGAATTTTTTTCATTAACCTCTTACTCCTCCATTATCACATGATATATGTGATTTTTGTCTTTTACCACAATTCGATGTTTGATCAATTATGCAGTACCCCCTTCCTCTTCTGAAGAACTGCCTTTTTGGTGTAATATTTGGTTAAAGACCAGCATTCAGACCCATAGAATAAACAGGTATCACAGCTATGTTACTTATTTACTCCATGGAGCAGGGTCCTTCTTGAGAAGCTAACTGGTTCTGCAGCTAGTCAAGAAATTCCCCGCACTTTATGGAACCCAAAAGTTCATCACCATATTCACAAGTGCCTGCCATCTGTCCCTATCCTGAGCCAACTCCATCCAGTCTCCACCCCCTCCCACTTCCCAAAAATCCATCTTAATATTATCCTCCCATCTATGACTGGGTCTCCCCAATGGTCTCTTTCCCTCAGGTTTCCCCACTAGAACCCTGTGCACACCTCTCCCCTCCCCCATACGCACCACATGCCCCGCCCATCTCATTCTTCTTGATTTTACCACCCACACAATAATGGGCAAGGAGTAAAGATCCCTAAGCTCCTCATTAATCACAGCTATGTTACAAAATTTAAATACAGTCACCTTCTGGGCTTCTCCATATAGAGTTATGACAATTTTGATGGAGTGATGAAATTATTAAGACTCATAGCACATTTACTTATTGCAGCCCACACTGTAATCCGAATAATTAAAACTTATCTGTTCAGCTGTCTTATTGTTTAGAACAATTTGAAGCCATCTATTAATGCATCCTTCAGGGGAGTTCTTTGTTTTAATGTAGGAAATGTTATTATTACACTATTTAGCTATTTAATTGAACTCACATCCAGCTCTCTTTACACCATATTTGTGGTCTGATTTTATGACTTTATCAACAAAAAGTGTGCTGTTTATTTCTACTAGTTATATGAATCTTATTTGTTAACTCTATCATGCATTTATTATGACTTCACAAACAAACACATACACAGAAGATATCCAATGTCACTGCATAAGGAACTTCTACCTGAAGTAATTTTGTGTTAGAAATGTCATATGAATATGGGTCCAGTTTTCAACAGTTATGGAGTTAAGGACATTGTATCCTGTAGCAGATTATGTTCTTCTGGAATGTGATGCCATAATCAGATCCCAACATTTTGAGGCAATATACTGTGTTCAAATACCTTGGATGCTTTGGCCCTTGAAGAGAACCCTACATTGCCTACAAAACAATGGGATCCTACTATCCAATAATGCAGTGTCATATGCCACAAGAATGGAATCCTCAGTTAATTGTTGCCACACTTTCAAAATTCTTTCCCATAGTTTTGGTGCACATGCATGAGCAGGCACAGGAATCAGAATGTGCACCTAAAATAAAGGTGACAGATAATATCCAAAATTTTGGTCACAACTATGACAGTATACCACTGTCAGAATGCTTCAGATTAGAATATATGTGCACATGAGCTTGAATTTCAAATACTCATAGCACAGCACCTGCTCAAAATATCCACAGCTCAGTACTTGCTGTAAATATTCATACCCCTATAACTGTTGGAAAGTAGTAATGTGTTTGTATGACATTTCTGAATGGGAATCTGATCCCTTAATTTATCATCATCATCATTGTTGTTGTAATCATCACTGTTGTTATCATTTTTATCATCATCATCATCCTTTTATCACCTTTATGCAGGGCATTTAAAATTACATACCTGAAGCAAACCACGTTTCTAGGGTATACAGTGTCGTAGCTGTTCTGTATTTACAATTTGTGCCACACATAATATTATTTCGCCCATGAAATATATTTTGTATTTTTACATTAACACTTTCCATAGTATGTGTGCAGTGTCAAATATGGCTGTTTTTGTAGTTCCTTAATTTTGTGCTCTCCCGGTATTTTGCTCAGGTATTGTCTGAGTGATTATGAAATGGTTCCAGTTACCCTTATTATTACCGGTATCACTTTTGCTTTCACATTCCACAGGCCGCGAATATATATTATGAGGTCTTTATATTTTAAAATCTTCTCACTTTCTTTCTGGATCACATTTCTGTCTCCAGGAATTGCAACATTTATTAGCATGCATGTTCCTTTTCTATTATCACGGATTATGGTGTCCAGTTTATTGGTAGAAATAGATCTGTTTATTTGCACTTGTTGGTTCCAAAATATGGTAACCTTACTTTCATGACTTGGTGCAGCTGACTTTTGTACATGGTCATACCAGTGTTCGTTGTCTAATTTTACTCCTATTTCCTTGCATATGTTAAAGTGTAGTTCAGCACACGCTCTACCTTGTCTCTGTATGTACAGTTTTTTTGCCAATATTGGGCATGCTGATATGATGTGTTGCACTGTCTCGTCAAATTGTTTACAGAGCCTGCATTTGCTATCTGTGTGTGTCTATTATTTTTTTTTAATTTAATTTATTCCCACCTATTAGTTATTAGGAAGTGGTTTTCTGGTAAGTCCAGATCCGAACGAGAGATCAAAACGATTCACCCCAGCACTTTATGAATGATGTGCGCAGTGCTCAGTAGTGTGATCTTTAGCTCTGTGGCCGACAGGTGGCCTGGGTGCAACTGACGATTCGTATCTAATCCTTTAGTAACTGTTCCTAATGGTCCAGTTACAACTGGCAAAATATATGTCCTCACTTTTCACCTCCTGCTGATCTCGATTCCCATGTCTTTGTACTTGCTTAGTTTATCAGTTCCTTGTGTGTTAACATATGAATCATCTGGTATGGCTACATAGATCAGTAGGGCAAGTTTATTATTATTATTATTATTATTATTATTATTATTATTAGCAATAGTAGTGGCAGCGGTGGTGGTGGTAGTAGTAGTAACAACAGCAGATTGAGAATAAGGTCTGTATAGTTCTTACTGCAAAATGAAGGAAGCATCTATTAACAATTATACCAAGTTAATTTCTAACCACTTTTTTACATTTTTCATACTGAATAAACCCAACATTTACAGGTAAAATATGTATTCAGTATTTATATATATATATATATATATATATATTAAAATATTGAATACCCTGCTTATGAATAAAAATCAGAGGGACACAAGATATACATATATTTTTTTTTTCCCCTCTAATGTATTCTGAAGTAGTTAATAAATTTCACTGCCTTGGTTCATCTCCCCCTCCCCCTTTTGTTGAAGGCTTATCTGTTATGTTAGTTTAATAACCTTGCAACAGACACACAATACCAAACTTCATACTAATTGTTTCTGGCCACATAATTCCTGAACACCTTGTAATTTAAAATCATAATTCCAACAAGACATGCACTGCTGCCACAATACTTCTGTGCCAAAACAGGAGAGTCCTCACTTTGTAGGGTGGACATAGTCGGTGCCAGTGCTCCATTGCTGACACACATCTAAAACCCCTACACCGTTAGCTGCCATTGCTTGATTGTGAATGTTATGTATTTCACGCTCATCTTCCAACATAGCTTCTATGCACTGCTCCATCAGCGCCTCTTCTTCCAACTGCTGCATCACCTATTTCAATGCAAATAATATTACATCAAATACATGGGCAACCATATATTATCTCAAATTTACTGTTACTGTAGATTCAAATCATCCTTTCTCACATTTTCATTATGTGTGTGTGTGTGTGTGTGTGTGTGGGGGGGGAATAAAATACAATTTCAAATGGAAATGTGTGTCATGAATGAGGTATGCATTGTCATAGCAGCCTTGAGGTGATGTGTAGTGAT